>P_1C_Sed_2_UnCtyDRAFT_1000094_pt1 | contig 25151 bp, 22 predicted proteins | sample Pon1CUnioCityCA_4_FD_10229 | JGI IMG/M metagenome (IMG submission 10229) | reverse complement strand
GTAATAAATATTAATAAGTTAGCAATTCTTTTATATTCTTAAGCGCTGAAGATAGGAAAATTATTTATGCAACATTAATAAGCTATTTCGTATCCTTAGTAACTTCTTAGAGAAAAAAAAGTATCCATTAAAAGTTGAAATAATTATTTGAACACGGTTTATGTCTAACGAGACATTAGTAATAATTCCTACATATAATGAAGCAAACAATATTTCGGAGCTTATTGATGAAGTATTAAATCAGGATGAAAATATTGATTTGTTGATTGTTGATGATGGATCACCTGATGGAACAGCTGATTTAATCAAAAAAGCTCAAAATAAATTTGGAGAGCGGTTACATCTGATTGAGCGATCCGGAAAACTTGGATTGGGTACAGCATATGTAGAAGGATTTAAATACGGACTTGATCATGATTTTTCATATATCTGTGAGATGGATGCCGATTTTTCTCATAATCCGGAAGATCTTCCGAAATTAATTGCAGAAGTAAAGTCTGGAGCTGCGGATGTGGCCATTGGATCGCGATATGCCAAAGGAATAAGTATTATTAATTGGCCGTTGAGCCGATTGATTTTATCGTATAGTGCTAACCTTTATGCACGATTTGTTACCGGATTACCAATCTTTGATACTACGGCGGGATTTAAATGTATTCATAGAAAAGTACTTGAAGGTATTTCAGTAGATAAAATCCGGTCGAACGGTTATGCTTTTCAAATTGAGCTTCATTTTAGGGCATGGCAAGCCGGGTTTTCGCTAAAAGAAGTTGCTATTATTTTTCGTGAACGCGAAGAAGGAGTGTCAAAAATGTCAAAATCTATCGTTTTGGAAGCTATCTGGAGGGTATGGACACTGAAAATTCAAAGTATTTTTGGGACGCTTTAGACAGTAAGATAACTTCTTAATATCTTCGGATTTGTTCTTATATTTGAAGTCATTTTTAAGTGATAAAATTCGTTTATGCAGTATTTAGATTTTGAACAACCTATAGCCGATCTGGAAAAAAAGATCAAAGAGCTGAGTGAATTGTCTGTTGCGGATGATGATGTTCTTTCGCCCGAGATAAAACGGCTCGAAAAACGTGTTGATAATCTGCGAGAATCAATATTTACAAATTTAACACGCTGGCAACGCGTGCAGCTGGCACGTCATCCCGATCGGCCATATACGCTGGATTATATCTATAAAATCACTGAAAATTTTGTTGAGATACATGGTGACCGGTATCACAGTGATGATAAGGCCATTGTTGGGGGATTTGCTACAATAGACGGTCAATCGGTAGTTATTATGGGACATCAAAAAGGCCGTGATACTCAAAGCCGTCAATATCGTCGGTTTGGGATGGCCAATCCCGAAGGGTATCGCAAAGCCCATCGTTTGATGAAGCTGGGCGAAAAGTTTGATATTCCGGTTATTACGTTGCTCGATACGCCCGGTGCTTATCCTGGGCTGGAGGCCGAAGAGCGTGGTCAAGCTGAAGCTATCGCAAAAAATCTAAAGATGATGGCTACCCTAAAGGTACCTATTATTACGGTTGTGATTGGAGAAGGCGCCAGTGGAGGAGCCATTGGCATTGGTATGGGCAATGAGGTCTATATGATGGAGAATACTTGGTATTCAGTTATTTCTCCGGAATCATGTTCATCTATTTTGTGGAAGACATGGGATTATAAGGAACAGGCAGCAGCTGTACTAAAACTTACCGCTGAAGATCTAGAGGGAATGGGTATTATCGATGGGATTATCAAAGAGCCGCTCGGTGGTGCTCATCGCGATTCTGATCAGGCTGCTAAAGCAGTTAAGGAACAAATTCTGGAATCCCTAAAACAATTAAAGAAAAAGTCTCCCGAAAAGTTGGTTGAATCCCGTATTGATAAATATGCCAACATGGGTGAGTTCAAAAAAGTATCTAACAAGAAGTAGACGAGAGTTCATTGTTTCCCGATAAAGATCCAATTTATAGCTATAATCATCAGTTGCGCAGTCGCTATGGCGAAACCGATCAAATGGGGTACGTTTATTACGGACGATACCTGGAATATTTTGAAGAAGCGCGTACCGAGATGATACGGTCAATTGGATTACCCTATGCCAAGTTAGAGCAAAATGGGATTATGCTCCCGGTCATTCACACACAAGTGGATTACAAATCACCGGTTTTTTATGATGAGCTAATGGATGTAGAAGTATTACTGTTTGATATCCCTGTCGTGAGGCTGGAAACATATTATTATGTCAAAACAAAGCGAAGAGAAACTCCACATATTCAGGGGAAAGTTGAGCTGTGTTTTATGAAAGAAGATACTCGCAAGCCCTGCCGGGCTCCATCTGATTTTGTAAATGGGTTAAAGAAAGTAATCAACGGTTAATGCTGTTATGCAAATACGCCAGCCAATACTATATGGATCGGTATTTCTATTGGCTTCTATAGTTGTAGTTGTGGCTATCGGTGGTGGTTTGTTTTATCAATCTGCTCCATGGATTTTACAATGGCAGCACCAGACTTTTTATAGTTTATGTCATCAAATTGCTGATCGTTCGTTTTGGATTAACGGGCAACCTATGGCCGTCTGTAGCAGATGTATAGGGATTTATTCTGGTTTTGTATTGGGATGGTTGCTATTACCCGTACTCTCCTTAATAAATAGTATGAGACTGACCTATATAAAGAAAATTGTGGTATTTGTGCTATTATTTAATCTTATTGATGCTGCTGGTAATTTCTTTGGACTATGGCATAACACATTGATTTCTCGGACGATCTTAGGTGGAATGCTGGGAAGTTCAGCAGCACTAATTTTTGTCGGAGATTTTTTTCATCATAACTAAAAAAAGGGGATAATTATGGATGAATTAGCAGAACAACAAGCAGAGCAGCAAAACGAGCCGCCGTATTGGACATCGGTAGGGATAGCAGGATTAATATTTGGGATTATTGTTTTCGCACTCTCACTGGTAACAAGTTATGCAATGATTAATTCCGAGCCTACCGGATCGTTATTTTCACCGGTACAGCTGCTGGGAGTTTTTGTTTGTTTAGTGGGTGCCTTTGGTGCTATGTTGGCTACTTGGCACTATGCAAATGAATATAATATTAGCATAAAACTGGGCAAAGGAGCACTCATCGGATTATTTACCGGTATCTGTATTGCCTTGGTAACCGTGGTGTTTAACCAGATTTGGCAATTTGTTGATCCTGATATGACGCAAAAATTAATTGACAGTACAATTGCTAATTTTGAGGCGTCAGAATTGCCCGATGCTCAAAAGCAGCAAATGATTGATTCTACGGTCCAAAGTATGCGAGACCAAAATAGTATTGGTACTCAGCTTTTATATAATCTGCCTATGTATGGAATCTTGAATGTCTTAACAGGCATGATTGGAGCCAAGCTATTTGGAAAAAAAGAAGGATAATTTAGGCCATTACTTAAGTTAGTGAATAAAAAATCATCTAAATCAGGTTTTCTCAATTCTAATTATCAATCATGGGCTGAGCGCAATGGTTTTTCTGACTGGGCCCTGGCTCTGCTTTGGATTATAGCGGCTTTTATCCTCTTTCAGCTTACAGCCTCGGTTGTTGCTATTGCACTAATGCTGATGGAGAGCGGTGTTAGCGCAGATGCCAACAAGATGATGTCGCAACTTACGGAAAACCTGGATCTTCTTTTTATCGGTAACTCATCGGGACAAATATTATTTCTGGGATTGGCAACTTGGTTTTTTACACGTTTGCATAGTTCTAAGGAAGACAGAAAAAAATTTCTTCGTTTTTCTATTCAGTCCGATACTTTTCAAAAATCAGTCATCACAGTTGTATTAATTATTGCAATACAACCTGCTATTTGGTTTTTATCCTGGCTTAATGCTCTGGTTCCCGTCCCCGAAATGTTTAGCAATATGCAAAATACGCAGATGCAGATGATCGAAAATTATCTGCGTGGTGATCACTTGCTGTTGCTTACCTTATTTCATGTAGCGCTGGTACCGGCTATTTGTGAGGAAACGCTCTATCGTGGCTACGTAATGAGTGCATTTCAAAAAAGTTGGGGTATCTGGCCGGCTATTATTGTATCTGGATTACTTTTTGGACTGTATCATATTCAGCTTAGCAATTTAATACCACTCGCAACACTGGGTATGTTATTTGCATACATTACTTGGGTTTCAGAAAGTATTATACCAGCAATTATCGCACATTTAATTAATAATGGCGGTAGCGTGTTGGTGGGGACCTATTATCCCGAATCAGCTTTTGCGGAAATTACACCAGAATCAATGCCACCGTTGTGGGCTGTAATAATCAGTCTGTTAATTTCTGCTTATATTGTATATTGGATGTACAACAGAAATGAAATTTACACCAATGTTGGAGGTTAATTATGCTAAAAGGTTCTGAACCAAATGATATTGAAAACTGGGCTTGTATTTTGGAGGGCGGTACCGAATACGAAGTAGAAAGTGCTAAAAATTACCTTGCCAGCCTTGATATCCCTTCTAACATCTTGTCTAAGCGAGATTCCTCGTTTAGTGTCAATTATGGTGAAATGGGGATGGTATATTTATATGTGCCGAATGAGTACGAAGAGGAAGCAAGAAAAGCATTGGCCGAATTTGAGTTGCCGGAAGAAGGAAACAACGAAGAAGAATAATTGATCTGTGACTGAGCTTACTAAACGCATTCTATTTGCTGTACCGGCTGCGGCTTTCTTTATATTTATTACATGGCTTGGTGACTTTTATTTTGTTGGGTTAATTACTCTTGTTGCCCTTTTTATTCAGCGAGAGTTATCCATGTTGGCATCAGGGGCTGGATTTGAACCTGACAACCTATTTCCGTATACCATTGGATTGTGGATATTATTGAGTCCCTACTTGCCCCATGTTCTTGCCATCGGAATGGGCATCTTTCTGCTATTTATAGCCATTCAAATTTTTAAATCTGGGGATTATGCTCTAAAACAGGTAATTGGTACGTTCTTTTGTGGTATTTATGCTCCTCTTGGTTTGTTGGCTATTATTTTGATCAGAAATACAGGGGCTGTCGAAGTTGGGTTTGCATTGACGATGTGCCTGCTGTTAATGGTTTGGGGGAATGATGTGTTTGCCTATTTCGGGGGTAAGTATCTTGGGAAACGTAAATTAGCTCCTGCCATCAGTCCCAATAAAACTTGGGAGGGTTTTTTCTTTGGAATTCTTGGAGCACTGGTCGGATTAATTATTGCTTATTTTTCAGTACCGGTTGACCTTCCGGTCTCACTACTTGTGTTAGCTCCTGCTACTCTACTGATCAGCATATTCGGTCCTATTGGTGATTTAACTGCCAGTAGAATTAAGAGGGCGGCTAATGCAAAAGATGCATCTGATATTCTACCCGGTCACGGAGGATTTTTTGATCGTTTTGATGCTTTAATTTTAGCTAGTCCCGCATTTTATATTTACCTGTACGCACTTAAAATTTCAGGATATGTNTCGTTTTAAGCTCGACTTTNAAAAGTTAGAACTTATACCTTCTCATCCATTTACAATAGCACGTGGGACCAAAGAAACAGTCCCAAACGTGTTGGTCAAGTTAACCGCTAATGGTGTTACCGGATTGGGAGAAGCTGGTCCCAATAGTCGGTATGATGAAGATGCCGATAGTGTAATTGATTTTATAAAACAACTTCCGAGCTCTTTTTTTGATGAGGTTGATTCCGCGGATATACTTCGGGATAAACTGCAACAATTCGATCAGCCTGTACAGTCTGCCAAGACAGCCATAGAAATGGCTTGGCTGGATTGGTGGGGCAAAAACAAAGGACAGCCGCTTTGGAAGTTATGGGATGCTCCTTCACAAACAACGCCACCGACCTCTTTTACTATTGGTCTTGATGAAATTGATGTAATGCAGCAAAAAGTAGAAGAGGCAGAAGGGTATCCGATATTAAAAGTTAAGCTCGGCACGGATCGGGACGAAGAAATCATTCAGGGGATTCGCGAAGTATCAGATCAGATTATTCGGGTGGATGCCAATGAAGGGTGGGAGGAATTGGCTGCAGCTAAAGAAGCTATTCGTTTTTTGGCTGATCAAAATGTTGAATTTATTGAGCAGCCTATGCCTGCCTCATGTAGGGAGGAGTTGGTTCAGCTTAAAGAGTGGTCGCCATTACCTATAGTCGCGGATGAGAGTTTTGTAGGAAGAGAGCACTTAGATGAGATAGCTGAACAGTTTGATGGGATTAATATCAAGCTGCAGAAAGTAGGAAGTTTAGTTGAGGCTTCTAAGTTAATTGAAAAGGCCCGTGAGCGAAATCTTGAAGTGATGATTGGATGCATGATCGAGAGTTCACTGGGGATCTCCGCAGGAGCACTATTGGGAACTTGGGCCGACTACGTAGATCTCGATGGCCATCTACTGATCAGTAATGATCCCTTTACGGGATTGACGCTTACGAAAGAAAAGAAAATAAAACTTGCAAATTCGCCTGGATTAGGGGTATCTCAAAATTAGGAAGGACTACTGGTTTTCGTAGTTTTTGCAATCAGTATAAATGCAATGATGGTAAGCATGATAAGCACGGCATTTCGAATCAGGGTAAATTCCAGCCCGGATGCAAAACCAAAGGCGCCAAAGCAGCCACAGTTTTCAACTGACATTCCCTGAAAGTAAAAGTATGAAAGCACTGTAGAGAAGCCGCCAAGCATAGCTAACGTACCTGCTAAAGCCCATTTTAAAAGTTTATTCCAGATCAACAAGACAGCCAATATGATTTCGATAATGGATGTTATAATCACAATAAAATTCGCATATTCAATAAGCCAGTAGTATTCAGTAGCCAACAACTCAACGAGATATCGGGCTTCAGAACCGCTGATGAGTTTTCCTACTCCTGAAACCAAAAATAGAATCCCCAAGAGTAAACGAATGACTGTTAATGATTTATTGAGATACGATTGATTCATTACAAAACTGATTCTTTATGGAATGCTACTGAGATTCTAAATGTAATAGCTTCATACGAATAAAAAAGAAAATATTTATGAACATTTTAATCACCGGCGGTACTGGTTTTATAGGATCCTATTTGCGAACAATGCTACTTCAGGAGGGGCATTTTTTAATTATTGTAAGTAGATCCCCAAAAAGATACGAGGATGAAACCGCAAAAAATCAGCAATTTGTCTCTTGGGATGATAATCTTGTACCAAATATGGAGGAAGCAGATGCAGTTATTAACTTAGCGGGCTCCTCCATATTTGGTACCCGATGGACTGATGAAGTGAAAGAAAAGATCTATTCAAGTCGTATAGAGTGCACAGAACAACTCGTTGAAGCAATTAAAGAAGCTAAAAATCCGCCAGAGGTTATGATTTCTGCTTCTGGAGCTGATTATTACGATCCGGCTGGTGATACGGTATTAGATGAGTCGGCCCCTTCCGGGGACAGTTTTCTGTCCAAAGTATGTGTAGATTGGGAAGAGGCTGCCCAGCCAGTGACCGAGTATGGGGTTCGTTTAACAAATCCTCGCATTGGTGTTGTGCTTGAAAAAGACGGTGGAGCCCTGGAACAGATGTTACTGCCCTTCAAACTTTTTGTTGGCGGACCGATTGGAAGTGGAGAACAATATTTTCCTTGGATTCATATGCTGGATCTTTGTCGCGGCTTAATATATCCGTTGCAAGATAAAGAGCTTGAAGGCCCCTACAATTTAAATGCTCCCAATCCAGTGACAATGAATGAATTTGCCAATGAATTGGCATCCCAACTACATCGTCCGTCATTGTTTAGAGTACCGGAATTTGTTTTGGATATAGTATTGGGTGAAGCTGCAAATCCGGTAATAACGAGTAAACGCATGCAACCTAAAAAGCTGCAGCAGCATGGTTTTGAGTTTAAATTTGGTTTCTTGCGACAAGCATTAGGGGATATTCTCTAACAAGGCTAATATTCTTTGGAATCTTCGCCATTCCATTATTGCTTTTCTTCATTCTCACCAAATATGGTCCATGTGCGCAATCCTTCCCGCGTTTGGGCAATGAGCTCATTGTATCCATCGCTGTCAATATCTGTAACAATGGGGTACTGCATGCCGCTGGTAGGGACGGAATAAATACGTTCTCCTTCCATGATCTCCCATGCATAAAGGCGGCCGAAGTTTGCCAATGCGACAATATCTTTTTGCCCATTCTTATCAATATCTGATACAAAGGGAGAAAACATGGGGGCGGCCGGTTGACCCATACTCTGTGTAAATCGTAATTGCCCTTTCTGATTAATTAAAAATACCGAACCATTTGAGCTCATTGTTAAAATCATCGGTTCCTGATAGGTCTGGGTTTCATCTTGAACAGTTAAATTATGAACAGAGGGCGTTCCTATGAGGGCACTGTTTGAGGCATACACAGCTTCGATATCAGACGATTCAGTACTTGTTTCAAAGACATTTAGTGAATCAGCAAATAGTTGGTTGGGGCCTATTGAATAAAGATAACCGTCGGCCGCGTTTCCTAAAATATTGCCTTCATAAAGAACGGGATAGCCATTTAACGAAGCGTTAATGAATTTTGGGAAGCCATCTCTATCATTGCCATTTGCACGCCATCCATGAAGTGCGTTTTCAGCAAAAGCAAATATGGTTGTTGCCCCTTGATAATTGGCAATGGTCGGGTTGGTTGTGATCTCTGCATTTGTAGTAATTGGCCAGCCGTTTATGTTTTCACCTCTACCATTCATAAGGTGTAGCTTTCTATCTGCAGTAGCAACCAGGGCATTTGGTAATCCGTCTCGGTCGATATCTTCTACCACTAATGGAGAAGTAATTTTTTCGTCGAGTTCAAAAGGAAACTTGGGTAGTGGCTCTCCATTGTCATCCCATCCATAAACTTTATTGCCGGCCGCAAGAAGAATTACATTTTGATTGGTTGCATACCAGTCATAGACAACGGGAGAACCAATCGGAGTATCGGAGCCGGTGTTTGTTCGCATCACAACTGTCCCATCGGCTGCAAGAGCATATAGCTCTCCGGATTGTGTAGCAAAAATAACTTCGTCTCTGTCACTGCCGCCAATATCAGCTAAAATTGGTTTGCCGGTTAAATCGGAACCTGTGGGAAATAACCATTTTTCTTGATAAGGGGCCGAGCGGTCTTCTGTTTGATATGCTTTTAAACTGAATGAGAACTTTTCGTCATTGCTTGCAGTCGTCGATGCGGTTAGGATATCAAATTTTGAGGTGAGCGCATTGAGATAGTTATTTGGGGATAAAAAAGGTTCTATAAATGAATAAAAATCACTATTACCAATAAAGAATCCGCTGATTTCTTCGGGAAGTTCCTCTTTAATATCCCGAAATGACTGCTCATAGTACATGGTACGACGACGGCTACGGTCAGAGGAAACCCCCTCGACAAGTCCTTTGCGTTTAGAGATCGCTACAACATCACCGATGATTCCCAGATAAAAATTCTGGAACGTGCAAAATGAGCTTCCTATTAGCTGGGCAATAGCATTGCTTTGAATGACGTATGTACCGTTGCTGCGTTGAATGTAATCATCGCGGGTTAGTGAATTAAGTGCCCGTCGCAAAGCGGGGACATCTGAAATCTTTCGCAGAAAGAGGTGTTCACCGGTAGAAAGGAATCCGGACTGTGCATACATTACCAAAGAAAACTCCGGTTCAAGCGTTTTTGCAATATCTGAATACGTGATTTGATCCGCGATAAGAACGGAGTCTAAACGCGTAGTGTCGTTTAGAGAAGTTGGTGGTACTTTTCTTGGTGCAAGACGAAATAATCCTGCTGCAGCTGCATTAGACGAAATATATTGATCTAAAACAATGGGAGCATTTGTAGATGACACCGCTGCTACTAAATCAGATGGGATTTTTTCATTAAGCGGAACCGTTCCGGCAAGTTCTAGTATGCTACCTTGGCCTTCGCCTTCTTGCTTGACAGATAATAATGTTGGCTCTGTACCTTCAAGGCCATTTTTGATCATCGGTCGATAGGTAACCATGGATAGCTGTTCTACCCACTTATCAAGAGAAGGGGTATTCATGATGATGTTCCCGGCCTGGGGCGTAATGCCTGACAGATTTGCCCGCGGATGCGTGCCTGTATAGGCTCGGATTGTTTCTTCAAGTGCCAGGCTGGATTCTGAGATAAACAGATCGTCGTGAAGTTGAGCTGCAAAAAGTCTCCGATCACCAAGATGTAGAATGTGTATCTTGACCTTGTTAAACGAGTATTGGTTTTGCGCAAAATCGAGATAAAATTTATTCTGCATCCGTTCAATGAAACCGTCTGATGCCTGAGCCATCCAAACAATCGCAAGCTGATTGTCAGCATCAGGATAGAGTGTTATAGCATTTAACGGAATTGGAGACTGGGCTGTAGAATCTATTCGTGATAATAGTTGAACAGCCGAAGAAGTGATATCATCTAATAAGGGAGTCTGAGATGCATTAAGGACCGAATTAAGAGAGGCTGCCTCACTGGGAATGACTACAAAAGGTGCTTCTTCCGGCACGGCATCCGACCAGCTGCGATCGGGAATATCTGAACATGACGTTATGAGTAATATAGAACATAAAAAAATACCTGCAGCTTTAAACGTATTCATGAATGGGATAAATTTTTCTCCTTAATAATTATTAAAATATCGCTGTTTATTTAATAGCTTATGAGTAGGTAATTTTGTTTGAAGCCTTCTAAAGTAACAATTTTGATATAAATGAACTTTCTTAATCCTTTATTTTTATTGGGGCTTTTAGCCGTAGCGGTACCAGTTATTATTCATTTAATTAATCTGCAACGGCCACAAAAGGTTGCCTTTTCAACCCTGTCTTTTTTTAATGAGCTTCGTAAAAGTACAATACGTCGTATACGAATCAAACAATATCTACTACTTGCATTGCGCACATTGGCCATATTTTTTTTAGCTCTTGCATTGGCCCGTCCTTTTTTACCTCCAACTATAACAGGTTCGGTAAGTTCCGGTGAATCGCGATCTGTTGCTATACTAATTGATAACAGCGCCAGCATGAGTCGCGTTGGAACGGATGGCCCATTGATTGAGCAGGCTAAAGATATTGTTGACCGAATAATAAGAAACGGCGGTTCCGACGATAAATTTCTTCTCAAAACAACAAATATTAATGACGCCTCAAATAGGGGATTTGTCAGTGCCAACCAGGCAATTACAGAGCTGAATGATATAACTTCTGTTAATCGTGGACATTATACTGAAGATCAGTTTAAGGGGATCTATGAGCAGTTGAAAGAAACACCGGGTAATCAGTCTGTTTTATACATTGTTTCTGATGGGCAGGTTAGCCAGTTCTCAAGTTTGGAAGAGATTGAACTTGAAAAATCAGAGGAGAAGTCGATATCAGTACAGCTTATTAAGCTGGAAAAAGCCAAACAACAAAATGTGGCAATAAAGTCTGTTTCTCTTGAGAGTCAACTGTTAAGCCCGGGTTCTCCGATAACGCTTTCGGTAGAATTGGAAAATACAGGTGATGCAGCTGTTGCTAATCAATTTTTGTCGTTGCAGGTAAAAGGGGAGATAACAGGTCAATATGAAACTTCATTGGAACCGGGGGCATCGAAAGATTTTTTATTTGAGATTGTTCCTGATGAAGTTGGGTATCTGTCCGGTCAAATTCTATTGGAGGGAGACGAGGTAAATTTTGACAATACAAGACACTTTGTAGTACACATACCCCGACAGCGATCAATTTTGCTGGTTAATAATAACCAAGAGTCCTCTTCTCTTTCATCGTACATAGCTCCGGCATTAGAAGCTGCTCGACAAACCAACGCACGCATTCTATTCGAAGAAAAACAAATGGATGAGATTGGGCAGGGTATATGGAAAGACTATGATGGTTTGATATTAAATGGACTCAATAATATTCCTGCCTACTGGCATCAGGAGTTGCGACAGTACGTGCAAGATGGAGGAGGGGTCCTGTTTTTTCCTTCTGAGCAGGGGGGGATAAAAAGCTATAATCAATTCTTTTCCCTTTTTAATGCCGGTCGGTTTGATAATGTGATGGGTGAGTACGGTTCTTTTGAAACTATTGCCAAGATGGGAGAACTTGAGGAAGGACATCCTGTCTTGGATGGTATCTTCAATAAGGAAGAGAATGAACAAATTCGAGTGGATTTACCTTCGTTGTTCTATTACTACCACTATGAGCCTGTCTCAAGTTCAAATAATTTAACGCTCTTGAAAGCTGCTAACGGTGATGTTTTACTTACCGAACAGAGGTTTGGGGAAGGAATGTTACTCATTTCTACATTAGGAGCTGATCCCGGCTGGTCTAATTTTCCGGTAAATCCCCTTTTTGCTCCCTTGTATTACCGTACCATATTATATGCGTCATCTCCCGAAAGAGGGGGACTAATGCAGCATCAACTTGGTAATCCATTTGAATGGATAGAACCCATTTCCGAAACGGATATTACCCTTTCGATAAATGAAACCGATTACAAGCCGGAGCTCCAGCGGCAAGCCAATGGAATGAAAATAGTGTATGATGGGAAAGAATGGGAGCCTGGAATATTAGAAATATCGGCCGGTGATCAGGAAATTCTGGTAGCCGTAAATCAAAATATAATGGAATCATACTTTGATACGTTAGATCAAGAGCAATGGCAAAATATGCTGGACGATAAGGTTTATATGTCCGAGATTATAACTGCAAGTGACCTCTCAACAGATAAATTGGATGAACAGCTGCGTACTTCTGTTTTCGGTAAAGAAATTTGGAATTGGTTTATTTGGATAGCATTGCTTTTTTTAATTACAGAGACTTTGATTACACGATTATACAAGGCCGAATCAACATCATAATATGATAAATATGGATGCAGATATTATCCTCTGGTTTGTGCTCGGCATTTTTACGCTGGGTTCTGCTGTGCTAGCTACTATTTCTGTAGTAAATGTGATTCGGTTGCGTAATGTGCGATTGAGCTGGAAAACCGGGAAGTTAGGAGGATATCCACTGTTCTCAACATTGTTTATGCTTGCTGTCTTTATTGCGGGTGGTATCGCAATATATCGCGGGGCAATAAGCGAAATAGCACTTGCAGGTACGTATAGCTGGCTCGGATTTTGCTGGTTTACCGCCAGTTACTTGGCAACAAAACGATATATTACGGACAATGGAATTGTAAAAAATGTGAATGAACCATCACAAACAGTAGCTTGGCATCAGATTCGTGATTTTGTGGAAACGGAACATGATGCATATACGCATTATATTTTTATCTACAGTGTGGATAAAAGTGATAATACTGATAAATTTATTCGCTTGGAATTGGATGTACCTCATCACAAGAAAAATAATTTTAAAAAAATCATTTCTCACAAACTCGGACGACGCATTCGTTGTTATGTTAAGGACGACATAAACATCCAGCAGTTTAAACAGCTGTAGCAACTAAAATTAAAATTCTTAGACTTTACTCATTTGTTTGAAGAGATACGAAATTCTGATATTGTTCAAGAACGGGCCATCCTCGTTGGAGTATATGGACCTGAAACCCCGCGCATCCAGGCGGAAGAATATTTAGATGAGCTAGAACTGCTCACTTATACCGCTGGTGGCAAGACGATTGATAAAGTCTTACAAAACCGGATGCATCCCGATCCCTCTTCGTATGTTGGATCTGGAAAGCTTCGTCAGTTGAAATCGATGAAGGGCGAAAAAAATATCGATACCTTTATTTTTGATGATGATCTTTCACCGACGCAGATCCGAAATATCGAAAAAGAAACAAAGGCCAAGGTATTAGACCGCAGTGGTTTGATCTTGGATATTTTTGCATCTCGCGCCAAAACTGCTGCTGCCAAAACACAGGTAGAGCTGGCACAGTTACAATATTTATTACCACGTCTGACTCGATTTTGGACTCACTTGTCGCGTCAGCAGGGTGGTATTGGTACTCGTGGCCCCGGTGAATCCCAGATTGAGATGGACCGCCGTATGATTGATAAGCGTATAGCTACGCTGAAAGAAAAGCTCGACAAAATTGATCAGCAGCGGCAGACCCAACGCAAAGGGCGTTCCGATAAGGTGCGAATATCGCTCGTTGGTTACACCAATGCTGGCAAGTCTACTTTAATGAATGCGTTGACAAATACGGAAGTCTTGGCTGAAAATCGCCTTTTTGCCACACTTGACTCCACAGTGCGACAATATGAAATTGGTAATCACGAGGCACTTTTGTCAGATACAGTTGGTTTTATTCGGAAACTGCCGCACGATTTGATTGCTAGTTTTAAATCGACGCTCGATGAAGTGCGTGAATGTGATATTTTATTGCATGTAGTAGATGCTTCATCACGAGTAGTACAGGATTATATCGATGTAGTTGATGATACGCTTGAGGATATGGAGGTAAATGATAAAAAAAGTCTTCTTGTGTTTAATAAAATGGATGCCATTGATTCGCATCGCATTAATGAGCTGAAACGGGCGTATCCCGATGCCGTATTTATTTCTGCCGAGCGGGGTATTGGCCTTGATAAGCTGGAAAATAGAATTAAGGAACTTATTGAGGAAGATTTCGTTACAGAAACAATGACTATTCCCGCAGCGAAGTATGAAGGGGTCGCTTTTTTACATCGCGAAGCAAATATTATAGAAAAGAAATATGAAGGCTCAGATATAAAGCTTACGTTTAGTATAGATAAAGCAGATTTAATGCGCCTTAACGCAATACTTGGCAATATTGATACTGCTGAATCAGTTATGTAACAAATTGTATTATATTATCTACCGATGCTTGCAAATGAATCCATAACAAAATCCGAGTTTAAACCTCTACGAGGTACCGATACCGTGGCGGCGGTAAGGGAACGTATGAAAGAGGAGCAGGTAACTGCCTTGCCGGTAGTGGATCCCACGACCCAAAAGCTTATCGGTCAGATTAAACTTGATCAACTTTCGAAAGTAGAGGACAACAAACAGGTTTCTGATCTGCAGATGGATAAAGTTGTCCAAATTTTCGAAGGTCAGCACATCTTCGAAGGTGTTCGGCTGATGCTGCAATATGAGTTGAATTTACTTCCCCTGGTAAATGATGAAGCTACTTATTTGGGAGTAATTACCAAGCAGCAAATTTTGGAGGCGATCTCTAAAATGTTGAATCTCGAACAAAAAGGGTCAGTGCTGACAATAGAAATTGAGCCAATAGACTTCTCGCTCTCTGAGATTGTACAAGTTATTGAGGCCGAAGGAGCTAAAATTTTGGGAGTGGCGGTGGAAAGTCCTGATAGTAATCATCAGGCATTTGAAGTATCTGTAAAGCTTAATTTGGAAGATATATCTCGCGTAACAGCCGCACTTAAGCGATATGGTTATACTGTTCTTGCAGAATCGGAGAGCACAGTGTTTGAAAATGATCTTGAATATCGAGCTGATGAATTGATTAAATACATAGATATGTAAAATCTATGTATAAATGGAATTCCTTTCTTGTATTTGCGGAACAAAAACTCAATTCTTGGTATATTCAGTAATAACCGGAACCTGAATTTTTTATTTGATCAATGGTAAACGTGCGTCGAATAATTGCCTTACTACTCATCGGTATACTTACTGCATTTACACAACTTCAAGCGCAAGGAATACAGGAAGCCGCTTCCCAGGATTTCGACGATGCGGTAACACTGTTTAATAACGGGCTATTTGTAGAATCTATTGATGAGTTCAAGCACTTTATTCAAAATCATGAAAATCATCAGCTTTTTGCTTCTGCAAACTATTATTTAGCAAGAGCTAAGGCTAAAACGGATTCTGTAAACAAAACAGTTTATTTTGAAGAGTTTGTTAATGAATTTCCGTTTTCCGGATACTCCTCGAAGTTACTTTTTGATCTTGGTCAACAAGCCGATAGTGCAGGTCATTATCAACAGGCTGAAACGTATTACAACCGTGCTTTAAAATTAGGATTGGATAAAAAAGAGTCAGCCAAAGCCTATTACTGGATGGGGGAATCAGCTGCTGCTGATAGTAATTTTGCAAAGGCGCGGCAACATTTTATGACGTTGGCTGATGAATATCCCAAAAGCGAGTGGGCAGCCAAGGCATTATATGCTCGCGGACGTTTGTACTTGAGTGAAAATAAGTACGATTCTTCAAGCGTTGCCTTTGAAATTTTAAAAGACCGCTATCCCAATAATGAAATGACCCGTCGTGTGGGTACAGCACTGGGAGAATCGTACTATCAGCAGGGGCGATATAAAGAAGCTATCGACGCTTTAAAAAATGCAATGCCCCATCTTGATGATGAACTGCGTTCCAAAGCGGTTTATTTGATTGCAGAAAGTAGTAATTACTTGGGTAATTATGATGAAGCCTCAAGATACTACAAGCAATATATAAATTTAAATGAGGGAACTGACAAAGTACGTGTAGCTCATTATGGATTGGGATGGCTGTATCATAAACAGGAAATTTACCACTGGGCAGCTGATGAGTTTGGCAAAGCTGCTGAGGGAGATGATGAAACGGCCCGAAAGGCCCTGTACTACAAAGCCGTAAATGAAAAGTTGGGTTCGCGATATGCTGATGCATTAAATACCTTTCGGACTTTCGGAGATCGTTTCCAAGAAGGACTTTGGGTAGAGCGGGCCTACTATGAGTGGGCTGTTACTGCATATGAAGTTGGTAGATATACCGAGGCCATTGACGCGTTGTTGCCATTGGTCAGAAGTGACCGCGAGCTGGACTGGAAAGGGAAGGTCTATACCTTACTGGGCGAAGCTTATTTTGCAAATAAAGAATATACTCGTGCCCTGCAGGCTTTTGAGGCAGCCGAGAAAGTTACGGATGTTGATGCATCAGTAAAGCGGCAGGCCAGATTTCAAAAAGCATGGGTACAATATAGTAATCATGCGTATGAACAGGCCCAGCCAATCTTTAGATCAGTATACACAGACGCACCTGAGACCAAGTTGGGACAAGAAGCACTTTTCTGGAGCGCTGATGCATTGTATCATCTACAGCAATATGGACAGGCGGCCAGACAATTTGCTGAATTTATTAATCGCTATCCTGATCATGATATGATTGGTCCCGCTAATTACGCCTTGGGATGGAGCTATTTCAAAAATAGTGATTACAAGGAAGCTATTGAGCCATTTAAAACCTTTTATGAGGATTATGAAGCACCGGATGTGGCATTATATCCCTATGATACCGACACACAACTGCGGATCGGAGATGCTTACTACGCAATTAGCGACTACGAAAATGCCATTTCCTATTATCAGGAGGCGATTGGGGCCGAACCCGGAGGCGATTATGCGATGTATCAAATGGCGAATAGTTACTATCGGGATGAAGAAACTTATGAGGCGGTAACAACATTCCGACGGTTTATGAGAATTTATCCTTACAGCCAATTCGTAGAGCAGGCCCAGTATAATATTGCTTATATCTACTTAAATACCGCAAATTATACTCAGGCAGTTGAAGAATTCCAGGAGGTTATCAATAAGTATCCCAATACAGAATGGGCAGCACGTGCTCAGTATAATATAGGCGATGCTTATTATAATGCCGGTAATTACGAAAAAGCTATTGCATCATATAAAGATGTCATGGAGGGCTATCCACAGAGCGAGTATATCATCGAAGCGGTGAACGGTATTCAATATTCACAGATGTCAATGGGACAGCCCGACTCAAGCTCGGCCATCTTAGAAAGTTTTATTGCTGATCATCCTCAGACTTCTATGGCTGACAGGCTTCGATTTCGCCAGGCTGACAATCGAATGCAGTCCGGTAATTACAAGGCAGCTATTGACGAATTTCAGCAATATATCAGAATTACTAATAACCAAGAGCTTTTACCGGACGCCCATTTTAATTTAGCTAATGCTTATGAGCAAACTGATCAAATTGCTAAAGCAGTAGATCAGTATGGGATGATTGTCAACGAATTTCCTGACTCAGAGCGAGTTGGCCCTTCGTTGGCGTCATTGGGACGCATTGCCTATTCGCGAGTAGATTATAAACAGTCGTATGAATACTTTAACCGCCTTGGCGAACAGGAGAAGAAATACCGTGAAGAGGCATACATCGGTATGGGGAATGCCCAATTGGCAATGAATAATCTTGGAGAGGCCGAAAAACACTATCAGTCAGCCTTACAAGGAAATGAAGGCTATCAACCAGCCAAAGTAGGGTTGGCAAAAATTGCCCTTGAGAAGGAAAAATATCAACAAGCACAAGATTTATTGACACCCATTGCGGAATCAAATACAACAGAGGTGGGAGCTGAAGCCCAATATTATCTGGGAGAAATCCAGCAGCAGCAGGGTAATTACCAGCAAGCTGTAAAGGCCTATGCCAATGTAAATATTTTGTATGAGGCATTTAGTAATTGGGTTGCCAGAGCGTTGTTACGACAAGCTGAGAGTTATATCCAGATGGGACAAACCGGTGAAGCCCGATCTACTCAATACTCTCATCGAAGATTACCCCGGTACGCCACAGGCTAAAGATGCACAGGAATTATTGAATTCGCAGTAGGTTATGAATAAAGAAGTTCATCCTGCAACCGCTATACATGGAACGGTAAAACTACCTCCCGATAAATCAATTTCGCACCGATCGGTGATGTTTGCCTCGCTGCATAAAGGCAGATCGGTCATTCACAATTTTTCTTCTGCCGCCGATCCTCACAGTACTATCGCATGTATGCGTAGATTGGGTGTGAACATCCATGAGGATGAAAATACGGTAGAAGTAGAAGGTGTGGGCAGAGAGGGACTAAAGGCACCAGAAGGAGAATTAGACTGCGGAAACTCAGGCACCACTATACGTTTGTTGAGCGGTATCATTGCAGGGGCAGGGGTCTCGGCGCGTCTTATTGGGGATGAATCACTGTCAGCCCGAACAATGAAACGAATTATTGATCCGCTTACTGAAATGGGAGCAGAAATCATTGCCCGGGAAGATGATTTCGCGCCGTTAGAAATTAGTCGACCAGGGCCAGTGAAGCCGCTGTATTTTCCGCTACCTATTCCGAGTGCTCAACTAAAGTCATGTATTTTGTTGGCTGGTCTGTTTGGCGATGAACCGACCGAGGTGATAGAAACGCTTCCGAGCCGTGATCACACCGAGCGATTGTTGAAACTTTCCATTACAGAAAAGGGTGAGGAGAAGCATATTTATTCCTCGAAGACCGATGCAATTCCTGAGCAATCGTATCGTATTCCAAATGATTTTTCCGCAGCAGCCTTTTGGTTAGTAGCAGGAGCTATTCATCCCAATGCTGAAATTACGCTACCTAATGTAGGGACGAATCCCACTCGTTTTGCGGCATTGCATATCCTAAAGAAAATGGGAGCTGATATCACAGTAAAAAATGAACACAAAGAAGGGGCGGAGCCTGTAGCAGATTTGATAGTTCACAGCTCTGACTTACAGGCGATTGAAATCACTGAGGAGGTTGTTCCCAACTGCATTGATGAAATACCAATTCTGCTGATAGCTATGCTTTTTGCCAATGGTGTTTCTCGTATATCCGGAGCAGAAGAATTGCGTCATAAAGAAACGGATCGGTTGGCAGCAATGGCTGAGGTGCTAAAAAAAGCAGGGGCCGATTTTACTGAGTATAAAGATGGATTTGAGATTACAGGACAGCCTGATTTTGTGCCGGAACCGGCATCATATAAAAGCTTCCATGATCACCGCATTGCCATGTCCGCCGCTATATTGAGCTATGATGGGAGAACGTTCATCCCAAATACAGCATGCCGAATGTACTGCCATTTCTTACCCATCATTCTGGGATGATCTGTCACTTCTGACGAATTGATTGCCCAATCCGCAAATCTGACAATTCACTCTTGCTGATGACGTAATAATGCCAATACGTCATAAAAGTATCCCACCTTTACAGCTTGGCATTGTGATTGCTCATATAAAAGTGAATTTGAAACAAATGGGTAAATCCATGAATGACTTTACAGTTGATATTGAACGACAGTTGAACAAGCTGGGGAAGGATATACAGAATTTTGTTGAACGTATTGTGCCTCTTGAAGATAGAGGGCAGGATTTTGCCCCGGCTTGTGATATTGTGGAAAGTGATGAAACCTATGCGATAAAACTGGATTTGCCTGGTTTATCAAAAAAAGAAATTAATATTGCTCTTAAAGAGCATGTTTTAACTGTGAAAGGCGAACGGGCTGAAGAATTAGATGAATCTGAGGTCTATCGTCGNCAGGAACGCTCAGCGGGTGTATTCTCGCGTTCGTTTGCGTTGCCTGAAAATGTGAATACTGCTGAAATTGATGCGGTATTTCGCAAGGGGGTATTAACAATTACAATGCCCAAATCGGATGTTCTCAACGATGCAGAATCTATTCCGATTAAGTAACAAATAACGTGTCATGCTGAACTTGTTTTCAGCATCTGCACTGTAAAATTATTTACTGCTAAATAGGTCCCGAAACAAGTTCGGGATGACATGAGACACAAGAAATTGCACAAAGAATTAAACAAACAACAAAAAATCATAAACTACTATTATGGGAAAGATTATAGGAATTGACTTAGGTACAACCAACTCCTGCGTTGCCGTAATGGAGGGCAATGAGCCTACTGTTATTCAAAACTCAGAAGGCGGTAGAACAACCCCATCGGTTGTGGCATTCTCCAAAGACGGTGAACGTTTAGTTGGTGCGCCTGCAAAACGACAAGCTATTACGAACCCCGAAAAAACGATCTCTTCAATTAAACGCTTCATGGGCCGTTTCTATGACGAAGTGGAAGAAGAAGCCAAGCAAGCTTCTTATGAGATTGTAAAAGGTGAAAACAATACGGCCCGCGTTCAGATTGAAGATCGCAAATATGCGCCGCAGGAAATTTCTGCTATGGTGCTTCAAAAGATGAAGCAAACTGCAGAAGAATATCTTGGTGAAGATGTCTCTGAAGCGGTTATTACCGTTCCGGCATATTTTAACGATGCGCAGCGAAAAGCTACGCAGGAAGCAGGTGAAATTGCCGGTTTAGATGTAAAACGAATTATTAATGAGCCGACCGCTGCTTCGCTGGCTTATGGTCTTGATAAGAAAGATGAAGACATGACCATAGCTGTTTACGACTTGGGTGGAGGTACATTTGATATCTCCATTCTTGAGCTAGGTGACGGTGTATTTGAAGTGAAGTCCACAAGTGGTGATACTCACTTGGGTGGCGACGACTTCGATTCTCGTTTGATTGACCATCTTGCCAAGGAGTTTAAGAAAGACGAAGGCATTGATCTTCGTGAAGATCCGATGGCGATGCAGCGACTGAAAGATGCTGCTGAAAAAGCCAAGGTTGAGTTGTCAAGCTCACAGAAAACGAATGTGAACCTGCCATTTATTACGGCTACAGATTCTGGACCAAAGCACTTGAATATTGATATCAGTCGTTCTCAGTTTGAGAAAATGATTGATGACTTAGTGCAGAAGACACTTGATCCTTGCCAGAAGGTTCTGAACGATGCGGATCTTTCGAAAAATGATATTGACCAGGTAATCTTGGTCGGTGGTTCTACCCGAATTCCGAAGATCCAAGAAATTGTAAAAGATTTCTTTGGTAAAGATCCAAGTAAAGGAGTTAATCCTGACGAAGTTGTGGCAGTAGGTGCTGCAATTCAAGGCGGTGTAATGTCTGGCGATGTTGACGATGTGGTACTGCTTGATGTAACGCCACTGTCGCTCGGTATCGAGACGCTTGGCGGTGTTTCAACACAGCTTATTGAGGCAAATACAACAATCCCAACCAGCAAGACAGAAACATTTTCTACCGCTGCTGATAATCAGACTAGCGTAGAAATTCACGTGCTGCAGGGAGAGCGTGCTAAAGCTCAGGATAACCGAACGCTTGGACGCTTCCACTTGGATGGTATTCCTCCGGCACCACGCGGCGTACCCCAAATCGAGGTTAAATTCGATATTGACGCTGATGGTGTTCTCAATGTAAGTGCCAAGGATAAAGGTACCGGTAAGGAACAAAGCATCCGTATCGAATCTTCTTCCGGATTGTCTGAAGAAGAAATCGATAAGATGAAGGAAGAAGCTGAAAAGCATGAAGAAGAAGACGAGCGAATTCGCGAGCGTGCTGAAAAATTGAACAAGGCCGACAGTCTTGTATTCTCTACACGCAAGCAGCTTGATGAGCACGAAGATAAAATCTCTGATGAAAATAAAGAGAAAATTGAAGCTGCACTTGAGAAAGTGAAAGAGCTCCACGATCAAGAGAAAGTGGACGAGCTCGATGATGCCATGGAAGAATTGAATAACGCATGGTCAGAAGCTTCGCAAGAAATTTATCAGGGTGCTGCTCAAGGTCAACCTGGAGCCGGTGCAGCCGGACCGGGAGCTGCCGCAGGAGCCGCTGCCGGAGCTGGAGCTCCAAACGGAGCCGCCGGAGCCGAAACTGATCAAGACAGTGATGATGAAGACGCTGTTGATGCTGACTTTGAAGTCGTTGATGACGAGGACAAAGAGTAAAACAGCACGTAGATAATTAACTGTTAAAAGCCCTTCACCGGTTGGTGGAGGGCTTTTTTATTTGGAGAAAGTTGGTAGTAAATGGTCTTCAGCAATTGATCAATAAGGGGTCTGAGAAATTTCGGAAGATGCAGGGAGTTGGTTACAGTACAAGGAACCATTATATTTGCCCACTTCATTGGAATCGATAATACATACATAGTATGAAGATATTAGGCATTGAGTCGTCGTGTGATGAGACAGCTGCTGCGGTTTATACAGACGCTGGACTGCAATCAAATATAATAGCTTCTCAGGCGGTTCATGAACAGTATGGTGGTGTGGTACCGGAGTTGGCATCGCGGGCGCATCACAAGACTATCTGGCATACCGTACAACAATCCCTTGATGAAGCAGGTACCTCCTTGTCTGACATTGATGTTGTTGCAGTCACGCAGGGGCCGGGTCTGATGGGATCGTTATTAGTGGGGCTCTGTTTTTCCAAAGGGTTATGTCTTTCTCGAAATATTCCACTTGTTGGAGTTAATCATATGGATGCCCATATCTATGCGAATTTTATTGACGAGCAGCCAGATTATCCATTTGTATCCCTCACTGTATCAGGGGGACACACGCAACTTGTCCATGTTTCGGCACCATTTGAACATGAACTATTGGGCCAAACCCGTGACGATGCCGCCGGGGAAGCTTATGATAAGATCGGAAAGATTTTGGGGTTACCTTATCCCGCCGGACCGGTTATTGATGAACGATCACAGCATGGTGATTCTAACTTTCATGATTTCCCGCAGGCGATGCTGGATAATAATTTTGAGTTCAGCTTTTCGGGATTAAAGACATCAGTAAAATATTTTTTGGAAGACCAAGAAAATCAAGAACGATTTTTAGAAGATCATCTGGATGATATTTGTGCCAGTGTCTCACATGCCATTACTGAGGTGTTGGTAAAGAAACTTCGTAATGCGATTGAACATACTGGGGTAAATTCTATCGTTTTGGCGGGAGGAGTATCAGCTAATTCCATGCTGCGAACAAAAGCAAATAAATTAGCTAAAGAAACAGGATGTAAATTACATATCCCCAAATTAGCTTATTGTACTGATAATGCTGCCATGATTGCCATTACGGGATATATGATGGCCGAGCGTCAAATGTATTCGGATATGAAGATGAAGCCTTTTGCAAATTTAAAGGCATTAGAAAAAATGAAATAGGAATAAATATTTTGTGTTATCCTGGGTGTATTTCAGGATCAAAATATCTTATTTCAATTGATAGATTTTGAAACAATTTCAGAATAATCCTATTATTGAAATCGCTTTGAAGCTTCTACAGCCAATGCATCCACTCGGTTATTTCGCTCATTATCGGAATGCCCTTTAACTTTTATCCACTCAACATCGTGTGGTTGCATAGCCGTGAGCATTTCCTCCCATAAATCTTGATTTTCAACTGGTTTCTTGTTGGCTTTTTTCCACCCGCGCTTAAGCCAGCCATCGATCCATCCCTGTTTGAAAGCATTAACGATCAGGGCACTGTCGCTGTGAATTTTAACATGGCATGGTTGGTTTAGAGCATTCAGGCCCTCAATTACGGCGCGCATTTCCATGCGATTATTGGTCGTATCTTTAGCACCGCCCGTTAGTTCTTTCTCTTCGCCATTCCACTGTAGAAGCACTCCCCATCCTCCCGGACCCGGATTTCCACTACAAGCACCATCTGTAAATACAATAACTGTTTTTTTCTGTACTTTAGACATAACGTTCTGTAATAGGAGCTAGTCTCGTTTTTAATTTCTTTGNAGATTCAGCCACATACTGGTTCCAATTTTTGGCATTCTCACCCGCATAAATAATACTTCGGCTGGAGTTGATAAGGGGAATACCCGTATGTTGTTCTAATGATTTGTTGAGTGCTTTGATCGAGCCACCCTGTTTGCCTACTCCCGGAATAAGCAGCGGTGATTTGGGAAATTCGTTGATAACGGGTTTTAGCTTTTTTGTTTTGGTTGCTCCAACAACCATTCCGATTGACGTTTTACTATTCTCTTGTTTTCCATTCAGTTCTTTTGCTATATAGCGTGAAATAGTTTCTCCACTCGCTAATTGTTTTAGCAGGATATCTTCGGCTCCGGGGTTCGAAGTCAACGTCAGAACGTAAATGCCTTTAGAGGGGGTATTTAAAAATGGATTTAGTGTTTCGAAGCCCATTAGGGGATTCAGGGTTACCGCATCAACATCGAAATGATCAAAAAAGGCATTGGCATAATGTTCAGCGGTAGAGCTGATGTCCCCACGCTTTGCATCGGCAATGATAATTTTATTATCGGGAATATAATCCAAAATAGCTTGAAAGGTATCCCAGCCTTCGGGACCCAGCGCCTCAAAAAATCCAAGATTTGGCTTGTAGGCGGCGCAGTCTTTCTTAGTTACATCAATTACCTGTTTTAAAAAGAGTTCGACTTTTTGGGGATTGGATTGGTCCGTTGAAGTGATCGGATCCGGCATCAAATCCAGATTGGGGTCAAGTCCAACACATAGGGTGGATTCGGAAGTTTGGATGGCCGATTTTAATTTTTGGTTGTATATCATGAATTCAATCATTTGAAGTTCAGCGGAAGATACAAAGGGC
>P_1C_Sed_2_UnCtyDRAFT_1000093_pt1 | contig 25555 bp, 25 predicted proteins | sample Pon1CUnioCityCA_4_FD_10229 | JGI IMG/M metagenome (IMG submission 10229) | reverse complement strand
GTGGGATTCGAACCCACGGTCCCGGGAAACGGGACACCGGTTTTCGAGACCGACGCCTTCAGCCACTCGGCCACCTCTCCGTTTGGGATGTGCTATGTTTCAGGGATAATTTATATCAAGAATGAAAACCTATATGTTTTGGGGATTTGTGTCAAATGAAAATCGAAGCCGCCGCAACAATCTGAGTTATTCCATCTTCCAAAAACAGGTTCAGACAAGCTCCAGGTAGCCGCTGCAGCTCTCGTAGCTCTCGTAGAAGGGCGGACCAAGCGCAGCGTGTCCGCCTTATAAAGCGAAGTAAAATGGAAATTTAGCGGGCTTTTGCAATGTTGTCAAAGGCAGGGGGTGGTGCCGGCCAGGTTGGCAAAATCAAATATGGCGCAGGCCTCCGGTGTATACGAGCCATCGGCTTGTTCGATATAGAGCGGTGGTGGCCTGTGAATGCCGATCTGTCCGTGTTTTACGGCTTCAACGAAAAACCGGCCCGCAGGTGCGTCGGGTTTAAAATGGATCATGCGCAGTTTTCTGGGTTCAAACCCTGCTGTGTGCATTTTATGGAGCACCTCAGGCATTCGCCGGGTCGGATAAATGGTGGTCAACCGGCCGCTTTCTCTGAGTAGCCGGTCGGCGGCGGACAGCAGGTCATTGAGGTCCATCAGGATTTCGTGTCTGGCAATGGCCCTTTGACTGTGTGGATTGATGCGACCGGCGAAACGGGCGGTGTGCGGGGGGTTGCAGGTGATAATATCTGCCGCTCCCGCCTGTGAGCGTTTTAGTTCCCGGATATCCTGATGCTCAATCCGGATGCGTTCGGCCATGCCGTTGGCTGCTGCGTTGGCGGCGGCCATAGCGGCCAGTTTTTCCTGGATTTCCACGCCGGTAATGCGGATGTTCGGGTAATTGCGCGCGAGAATCAAGGGGATAACACCGCAGCCCGTACCGATATCCACAATTCGGTTCCCGGCCGCCGGCATGACCTGATGGGCCAGGATCAGGGCGTCAACTGAATACCGGTAGCCGGATTGCGGCTGGGCGATATGAAGCCGGGAAGACATTTTTTTCTCGATTTACAGTTTGATGGACTTGTAAAAAGTCAGTTTGAGATGGCGCCATCACAGTTTGCCGACTTTAAATTTAATGGACTGGATCGGGCGGGCGCCCTCCGGCGTATTCAAGTGCTGCTTGATTTCTTCCACCATAAATCGCAGCTGATGGGTTACGGTGGAGCTTCTGACATGGACCAGCAGGATATCGTTTTTCAGGGCTGCCGGTTGGGCGTTTTCAATAACTTCATCAGGCAGTACGTTGTCCCAGATCCGGCGGATTCTGGCCATTTCGGTGTTCGCTTCCCGGCGGCACCGGGGAACAATGGCCTCAATGATGTCTTTGATATGAGTAAATTCTGAGTAATCCCGTCCAAATGATGTCATTGCAGAAATATCCTTAACTGGGCACTAACTGATTTGATGTCTCCCTGGCCATTATACTGCCATTCATATTCGTATTCGGTTATATTCCTAACCGATTATATTCCTATCCGGGGGGCGTTGTCAACACAGTCGGAGGACTGCCCCTGTCTTTGAGGGCGGCGGTTGCCCGGGTTTTCTTTTTCTATTGACTTGGGGGCCTATGTCATTTAAATATTATCAGATACGGTCCGGATCGGCAGAGGTCAACAATCCGGTTGATATTTCCGGGGGGGGTATTCCAGACGAGACGGACGCGTTTTATTGAGAAGTAATGCAATCAAATCAATCTAATATGGGAAAAAAACATGAGTTGGGATTGGGAAAAACTGCAACAGCGTCAGCAGGAGCGGAGCTCCGGCTCCGGCGGGGGCGGCAAGCCGCCGCAAATGGATGATGTGCTGGAAAAATTGAAAAATTACAAGTTCTCGGGCGGTTGGATCCTCGTGGGGATCGTCCTTGTACTGCTGTTTTTCGGCTCGTCAATGGTGTTTACCGTGGATGTAAACGAAGTCGGGGTGGTGCAGCGGTTTGGCGATTATTCCCGCACCATGCAGTCGGGGCTGCATTTCAAGCTGCCGGCCGGTATTGAAAAAGTGACCAAGGTAAAGACCAAGCGGATTTACAAGGAGGGTTTCGGCGTGGAACAGAGCAACATAACCGATTCCCGGAAGACCTATTCCGTGGGAAAGGAGACCATTGATGTCTCCCTGATGCTGACCGGGGACTTAAATGTCGGCGTGGTGCCCTGGATTGTTCAGTACCGCATCAAGGATGCCTACAATTATCTTTTCAAGGTGCGCGACGTCAAGCGCATCATCCGGGACATGTCCGAGGCCACCATGCGCCTTGTGGTGGGCGATCGCAGCATCAACGAAGTGATCAGCAGCCGGGCGGAGATTGCCAATGCCGCCGCGGTACGGCTTCAGGAGGCCCTGGACCAGGCTGAGACCGGGGTGGCCGTGGTCACCATTGAGCTTGGAGACACCAACGTGCCGGGACCGGTGCAGGATTCCTTCAACGAGGTCAACCAGGCTTACCAGCAAAAAGAGCAGATGATTTACGAGGCAAGGAAAGAATACAACCGGGTTATTCCAAAGGCCCGGGGAGAGGCGGAGCAGACTATCGAGGCCGCCAAGGGCTATGCCAAGCAGCGGACCAACAGGGCCCAGGGCGATGCCGCCCGGTTTATGGCCCAGTACAAGGAGTATGCCAAGGCCAAGGATGTGACCCGCCGCCGGCTGTATCTGGAAACCATCAAAACCGTGCTCCCGAACCTCGGCGATATTTATGTGATCGATTCGCAGCAGAAGAACGTGCTGCCGCTGCTTAATCTGAAAAATGCATGGGGCGTGAAAAATGAAAATTAGATATATTGTATTTATCGCAATAGTGGTTCTTCTGGGGGTTGTGCTTTACGCATCCGCCTATGTGGTCGACGAGACCGAGCAGGTCGTGATCACCCAGTTCGGCAAAGTGGTGGATGAGCCCAAAACCGAGCCGGGGCTGTATTTCAAGCTGCCGTTTATTCAGCAGCCGACTTACTTTCTTAAAAACATTCAGGCCTGGGATGGCGAACCCGGCCAGATACCGACCAAAGATAAAACGTACCTGTGGGTGGATGCCTTTGCCAGATGGCGCATCGTCGATCCCGTGGCGTATTTTCGAACCGTAACCGACCGCTTCTCTGCCTTGCAGCGCCTGGATGACATTATTAACCCGGCGGTCCGTAATGCGGTGACCTCCCATGAACTCATTGAAACGGTGCGCACCAGCAATCGCTCCATGACCACGCTGGAGGGCAAGGGCGCCGCTCAGGAGGATGTGATTTCAACCGGCCGGGAAAAATTAAACGAGATTATCCTGAAGGCCTCCCAGCCCAAGCTGGACCGGTTCGGCATCGAGCTGATCGATGTGAAAATGAAGCGGGTCAATTATGTCAAACAGGTAAGGGACTCTGTTTATGGCCGGATGGTGGCGGAGCGCAAGCAGATGGCCGAGAAGATCCGCTCCGAGGGGCAGGGCGAGTCCAAGCGCATCCTTGGGCAGAAAGAGCGGGACCTGCTTGAAATCCAGTCCGGCGCCTATCGGAAGGCTGAAGAGATTAAAGGCGATGCCGATGCCAGGGCCACGGAAATCTATGCGAATGCTTACGGTGTGGATCCGGAATACTACTCCTTTACCAAAACGCTGCAGGTCTACGACACGGCCCTGGATAAAAAGAGCAGCCTGGTGTTGTCCACGGATTCGGACCTCTTTAAGTATCTGAAGGGGTTCTCGGGGATGCCTGAGAATTAGGGACCCCTGCGGGNTTTTACGGAACCGGAAAACCGGCCGGGCATGGATTTGAGGTGCCCGGCACAGATGCCGCCCGAAACGGGACACTATCGGAGAAACTAAAAAACCGGGAAGGGTCAGTAAAGCCGGCCTTTCCCGGTTTGTTTTTCAAGCAGACTCGCCGGTATCATTAATTTAGCCCTTATTGCGCTGATGTCGTGTTCTGGCTAAAAGTTTGCGATGTTTATGCTTGCGCATTTTTTTGCGGCGTTTTTTGATAACACTACCCAACCGATCACCCCCTCTCAAAAATAATTAAGGTTGCCAAAACCTTACAGAAAAGTTAACGATAATGTCTACCATGGTCAAGAGAATTCTGTCTACTGTTTTTTGCCAAACACCTGTTAAAAGATGAGCCAGCTTCAATATTTCAGACCGCTCCAACTGCATCGGGTGACCTGTGCGGTTGACATGGCCGAGGAACTTGTCAGCAATCATTACAAGCTCTCCACCAGTCAGCTGCGCCGGTTGAATTATGACGTCAAAACCCTGGCCGATTTGTCTGCTGAAGAAATTGCCACCGGCCATTTTGCACAACTCGTCAAATACCGGCTGCGGAAAAAGGAGGGGCTGCTTGAGACCGAGTCAGAGGATTTCTATAAAATATGCCTGCAGGATCATTCCATTTTAGCCGCGCTGGCCAAGCATCCGGAACTCGGGTTCATGGGGTTTATTCTCTATATCGTCTGTCATGAACTGATTCATGTGGTTCGTTTCCGGCGCTTCCTTCAGCAGTTTGATGCTTCGGCAGAGGAGAAGCTGGCCGAAGAGCGGCGGGTTCATGCCAAAACCAATGAAATTTTGAGCCCTGTCTCGCTAAACGGAATGGCACCGGTTTTGGAGTTCTATGAGAACTGGCGGAATCCGCCGCATCAGTTGGGCAATGCCTAAAAAAATTCAGGTGCACCCTTGACAATCTGAAAACCTTGGCTATATTTGTTATGATTTAGTACGCAGCCGGATAATTATAGCTACTTGTTATTATTCATTAAGCAGGAGTTTTTGAAATGCCGATCTATGAGTATGAATGTGGTGATTGCGGTCAGATTCATGAAATCATGCAGAAAATGTCTGATCAGCCTTTAAGTGAATGTCCGCGTTGCTCTGGAAAGCTCCAGAAGCTAATTTCACACAGCACCTTCCATTTGAAGGGAAGCGGATGGTACGCCACGGATTATGCAAACCGGAATTCCGGATCACCAGCGGCTGAATCCAAAACGCCGGATAAAACCGGTGAAAAATCACCATCAACATCGGAAAAACCGCCATCAACAACTGAGAGCAGCTCAGCGGATTCCTGAACCAGAGTGCCACCTGGCTGTGCCGCTGAGGGACTGCTGAACTGGCCGACCGGCTGATTAATTGACGGAATCATTCATTCCGGACAAACTTTACTTCTTTTACAAATTGTTCACCACCGGGCCCGCGTTTTTATCGTTGGAACACAGGATAAAGGCAAAAGGATGAATATACCCTTATTCGCATGTTGTATAAACTCTTTAACAGATTATTGATAAACCCGAAAAAAGGAGAGGCGAAATGAAAATTAGACCATTGCAGGATCGGATTTTAGTTAGACGGGTTGAGGAAGAGTCCAAGACCAAAGGCGGAATTATTATTCCTGACAGCGCAAAGGAAAAGCCGGCTGAGGGAGTTGTCGTTTCGGTTGGCGAAGGCAAGCGCATGGAAGACGGCAAACGCATGACCCCTGATATCAAGGCAGGCGACCGGGTTCTGTTTGCGAAATATGCCGGAACTGAAGTCAAGATCGATGATGAGGAACACCTGGTTATGCGGGAAGATGATGTTTTGGGAATTATTGAATAAATCAAAGATTGGAGGTTGAGCATATGACAGCAAAGGAAATTAAATACGGGATGAAAGCCCGGGAAAAAATGCTGGCCGGCGTTGACAAGCTTGCCGATTCGGTCGCCGTCACCCTGGGGCCCAAGGGCCGCAACGTGGTTATCGAAAAATCCTGGGGCTCCCCGACGGTTACCAAGGACGGTGTTACGGTGGCCAAGGAGATTGAACTCGAGGACAAGTTTGAGAATATGGGCGCCCAGATGGTCAAGGAAGTGGCCAGCAAAACCAGCGATATGGCCGGCGACGGCACCACCACGGCAACCGTTCTGGCCCGTTCGATATACCAGGAGGGCTTGAAACTGGTGGCAGCGGGCAACAGCCCCATGTCCATCAAGCGCGGTATTGACAAAGCTGTTGAAGCCGCTGTCAAGGAACTTAAAAAAATCAGCCGTTCTGCCAGTGACCAGCGCGAAATTGCCCAGATCGGGACCATTTCGGCGAACAACGATGAGACCATCGGCAACCTGATCGCCGAGGCCATGGATAAAGTCGGCAAAGACGGGGTTATCACCGTGGAAGAGGCCAAATCCATGGAGACAAGTCTCGATGTGGTTGAGGGGATGCAGTTTGATCGCGGCTACACCTCACCGTATTTTGTTACGGATGCCGAAAAAATGGAGGTTAATCAGGAAGATCCCTATATTTTGATCCACGAAAAAAAGGTCAGCAACATGAAGGATCTGCTGCCTATTCTGGAGCAGGTGTCCAAAACGGGCCGTCCGTTGCTGATTATTGCCGAAGAGGTTGAAGGCGAAGCCCTTGCGACCCTGGTTGTTAATAAGCTGCGCGGCACGCTTAACGTGGCAGCGGTTAAAGCCCCGGGCTTTGGCGATCGACGCAAGGCCATGCTTGAAGATATCGCGGTTCTCACCGGCGGCCAGGTGGTCTCTGAAGACGTCGGCATCAAGCTCGAGAGCATTACCCTGGATGACCTGGGCCGTGCCAAGAATATCACCATTGATAAGGACAACACCACCATTGTCGATGGTGCCGGATCCAAGGCATCCCTGGAAAACCGGGTAAAACAGATCCGTGCCCAGGTAGAGGAGACCACCTCGGATTATGACCGGGAAAAATTGCAGGAACGCCTGGCCAAGCTCGTGGGCGGTGTCGCGGTGATCAATGTCGGGGCTGCCACGGAAACCGAGATGAAAGAGAAGAAAGCCCGTGTTGAGGATGCCCTGAACGCCACCCGGGCGGCGGTTGAAGAAGGCATTGTGGCCGGTGGCGGTGTGGCGTTGGTGCGCTGCATCGATGCCATGGATAAAGTCAAGGCCAAAGCCGAGCAGAAACTGGGCGTCAAGGTTGTCATGCGGGCCATGGAAGAGCCGCTGCGGCGGATTGCCAATAATGCCGGGTTTGAAGGCTCCGTTGTGATTGACAAGGTTAAAAGCAGCGAAGGCGCCAACGGTTACAACGCGGACACGAATACCTATGAAGACCTTATTGAAGCCGGTGTGATCGATCCCACCAAGGTGGTTCGGTTTGCCCTCCAGAATGCCGGTAGTGTGGCATCTCTGATGCTGACCACGGAAGCCATGGTCGCCGAGAAGCCGGATGAAAATGAAGGCGCCGGTGGCGCCGGTGCCGGCGGCGGCATGGGCGGCATGGGCGGCATGGGTGGTATGGGTGGTATGGGCGGTATGATGTAGCCCAATAATCACCTTGTTGCCTTGCATAATTGCGCTTAACGCCTTCATGGATCCGACGGGTCCGTGAAGGCGTTTTTTATTGTGTCCATGCGCTGATTGCAAGGATGCACCGTCAGTATTTATCTTGACACCGGCACTGTGGTCCGCTACTTTCTTATAGTTATAGCCTGAATGCTAGGTAGCGGGTTTATGGTATTTATCAGAAATTGCCGTTTTGTGAGGCCTCGCCGTATATATCCGGTTTTTTATTCCAATTATCCTGTATCAGACGCGTCGGGTGCGCCCGGCAGTGAGCACCGGCAACAGATAATTGGACGGTTCCCGGCTGCTGCTGCAGGTATCGCTGACAGGGCTTAAATGTTTATACATGGTTTTCAAATTGGACGGGGTTATTAAAAAAAGGTGTTTTCTCCCTGGCGCGCGGGCCGGGAGTTAACATGAAATCCATAAGGATGGAGTTTTTTAAGAATGGGATCTGAAAATGTCAATGTCATTGCAATGATATTGAATGCCGGGCTAATGGTGCAGTTTGTCATGCTGTTGCTGTTTATATTCTCTGTTGTTTCCTGGGCGATTATTTTTATCAAGTACCGCCAAATTCGGCGGGCCTACCGGGAATCTGCTGATTTTATAGAATATTTCTGGGAAAAACGGGATTTTACAAAAGCCTTTGCCAAATCCAAGGAGTTGCGGGTCAGTCCAATTGCCCGTGTTTTTCGCCTGGCTTATCTGGAACTGCGTAAAATGGGGAGTGATACCAGCCGCCGGCAGCAGCAATTCGCCCATGAGCAGTCCGCGGAGTTTGCTTTTCCCCGGACGCACCGATCATTTGACAATGTCAAGCGTGTGCTGGAACGCTCCAGTACCACAGAAAACATTCGCCTGCTTCAGATGGTGCCCTTTCTGGCTACAACCGGCAATATCGCCCCTTTTATCGGCTTGTTCGGCACTGTTTGGGGCATTATGAATTCCTTTCACAGCATTGCCTTTAAAAAGGGTGTGACCAGTATCGCTGCTGTAGCGCCGGGCATCTCCGAGGCTTTGGTTGCCACGGCCGCCGGCCTGGCGGTTGCCATCCCGGCTGTTATTGCCTTTAATTATTTCAATCAGAAAATCCGTGTCATCGAGACGGAACTCGAAAGTTTTTCGTCGGATTTTCTGAATATCGTGGAGCGCGAACTTATGGTGTCCGGGGAGGTGGAAGCGCAATGAAGCCCCGAAAAACCGATTCCCTGATGTCGGATATCAATGTGACGCCTTTTGTGGATGTCATGCTGGTGCTTTTGATTATATTCATGGTCACTGCACCCATGATGGTACAGGGAGTGGATGTGGCTTTGCCCGAAACCAAGCGTTCCAGCCAGCTTTCCACTGAAGAGGATCAACTCGTTGTCACTATTGACAAGGACAACCGAATTCGTATCAATGATTATGAAGTGGGCCTGGATTTTCTTCAGGAAAAGCTGGAAAAAATTTTTGAAAACCGCCATTCCCGAGCAGTATTTTTGAAGGCGGACAAACGGATTGCATACGGGCGCGTGGTTGCGGTGATGTCTGCGCTTAAAGGTGCCGGGGCCGAAAAACTCGGCATGGTCACCCGCCCCGAGGCCGTTGAATCCGAAAAATCCTGAGTTCCCCGACGAGAACCGGCAGATTCAAATGCAGTCTGATCAATACTTGTTCAATCATATGAAGGCAGGGGACGAGCCATGGTTATGGGTTATCGCCGCCTCCCTGCTCGCCCACGTGGTGTTGTTTGCCTTCGTATTATTTTTTCCGTTTCCATCGGCTTCCATGTCTCATGTGATGGAGAGCGAATATATTGAGGTGGACCTTGCCGCCATTGATGCCCAAACTCCGGCGCCCAGCCGGAGCAGACCGGCCAGTTCCGAAAAAGCGGATGATAAGGATTTTGCACCACAGGCAAAACCTGCCGCGACGGAGCCCCGGGAGGAGCCTCAGGATAGCGCGGTTCCGGTAAAAAAGGCGCCGACGAAACGACTGGATCCCTCGGACTATGTGGTTGAAAAACCCGGTCCCAAGGTAAAGCATTCCATGAAAAAAAAGACCGTCCGGACGGCTGCGGTGCATCGAAGTGCCGTTGAGCGCATAAAGGAGGATTCTGGGAAATCCCGTCCACGCTCTGTTGCGGATCGGATTAACGCCTTGAAATCCGAAGTTGAAGGCCAGAGTCGCCAATTATCGGATCAGGTGGGCTCAACAACCGGCAGTCGGGGGGGTGGGTCCGTCAAGGATATGTCCCAAATCGAAATTTATCAGGCCGAGGTGGCGGTGCAGCTGAAAAACAACTGGGTTTTTTCGGAAAACCTGGCCGGGAAAACTAAGGGTCTGGAGAGTCGCTTGGTTATCAAAATCATGCCGGACGGATCGATCACCGATGTCTGGTATGCCAAACGCTCCGGAAATTCCTACCTGGATAAATCGGCGCATAAAACCGTCATGAAATCCGATCCGCTCCCGCCGCTGCCCGAGGGCTATTCGAATTATCATCTGATGTTGGGCTTTACACCATCCGGGCTCCGGCGTTAACTGACAATGAAAGCAATAAACGAGGCTTACATGCACTGGAACCGAATTTTTAGGCTCAGCCTGGTGATCGTTTGCGCAATGCTTGCTTTTCAACTCTGCTTTGTCCCGGCCGGCCAGGCTGAACCGCAATATGATTATATCAATATCAGCGATCCCTTTTTAAAGAAAATACCCATTGCAGTGCCGGTTTTTAAAGGCATGTCGGATCCTTCCGAAGAGGCGGCGATAGCCGCCGAAGCCACCGAAATATTGGTTAATGGCCTGACATTTACCGGTTATTTTAATCTGATTGACCGCGGCGCATACCTGGAGAACCTTCAGGAGAAGGGTATTACCGCCGCGGATCTCAATTTTGCCAACTGGACCGATATTGGCGCCGAACTTTTGATCACCGGTGGTATCTGGGGTCACAACGGGACCGTACGTATGGAACTGCGGGTGTTTGATACCTTCAAGGGGGAGTTGCTGCTGGGCAAACGCTATGGCGGTGGTTATAATGATTTACGGCAAATGATACATCGCTTCTGCAGTGACCTGATCTATCGCCTCACGGGAAAGCGCGGATTATTTGACAGCCGGATTGTATTTATCGGGAAAAAGGACGGTAAAAATACAATCCATACTTGTGATTTTGACGGAAATGCGCTGCAGTCTGTGGTTGAAAACGAGGTTATTACTTTGTTCCCGTCCTGGTCCCCCAACGGCCGGGCCATTGCCTATACATCTTATGCCCAGGGGAACCCGGACATTGTGATCCGTGAGCTTGAGACCGGCGTCACACGGCGAATTTCCCATGAGGGCATCAATCTGACACCAACATGGGTGCCCGGAGGTGGTGGAAAGATGGCGGCGACATTGTCGGTTGACGGGGATGAGGAAATTTATCTTTTGACCGAAGCCGGTAAAATTGATAGGAGGTTAACTGATAGTTGGGGCATTGATGTATCACCCACGTTTTCCCCGGATGGCAGCCAAATGGCCTATGTTTCCAAGCGAGCCGGAACGCCGCAGATATATATTAAAGATATGGCGGGCGGTGATGTCCGGCGCCTGACGTTTGAAGGCAGCTACAACACCGAGCCGGACTGGTCGCCGGAGGGGGACCGTATCGTCTATTCGGCAATGAAGGGTGGCCGGGCGGATATTTGCGTGATTGGCACTGATGGTGAAGGTCTTGCGCAATTGACCCGGGATACCGGTAGCAATGAATCGCCTGCCTGGTCGCCGGATGGAACTCTGATTGTTTTTAGTTCCACCCGGACGGGAAAGGCCCGACTTTATGTGATGACGGCCTCAGGAACGGATCAACGACCGTTATTGATGGATATGGCGGGCGAGCAGATACTGCCGGATTGGTCTCCGGCGATGTCGCCGGGGGACTAGTAAAAAGTATCAGTCTCGTAAAAAGTCAGTTTGAGATGGCAAAGAAAAACGTTCAAGCCCCTTTTTAAGATCAGGGGGGCGTCGCAAATCCCTGTGAATGCAGCGACCATAGGCGACCGTGAAATTCCTGCGGATGCAGCGCAACGCAGATACTGGACTTTTTACGAAGCCATCAAATTTTTTAGTCAGAAAATGGGGAAGCCTCTTTCAACTTGAATGCCTTAGGATAAAGGAGCATTACATGAAACATCATCGTTTAGGGTTAAAATTGGGTCTTCTTTTGTTGGTTGTATCATTTCTGTTTGTCGTCTCCTGTGCCAAACAGCGGGATGTTTCAACGGATGCCGGCGGCGAGGCAACCGGGGCGGTTGAACAGGCCGGGCAAACAGAAGGTGACGGGCAGGAGGGGATTTCCGAAGAGGAAATTGCCGCTCGAAAACAGGCTGAAGCAGAGGCTGCACAGCAGCGCCGGGAAGCACAGCGGGAAAAAGCTGCCAAAGAAAAATTTGTCAATGAAAACGTCTACTTTGGTTTTGACGATTCCTCGCTGACAAAGAAAGCCCGTACGATCCTCGCAGCAAAAGCGGATTGGCTGAGGAGTCATCCGGATGTGGCGGTCGTTATCGAGGGGCACTGTGATGAACGGGGCACCAAGGAATATAATATGGCGCTTGGGCAGCGGCGCGCCCAGAGCATCAAGAATTTTCTGTTAAATGCAGGGATTGATGCTTCCCGGCTCAATACCATCAGCTACGGCGAAGAGCGTCCCGTTGATCCCCGGAGCAATGAAATGGCGTGGGCAAAGAACCGGCGGGGCAATTTCCGGATTAAATAGGCGGGCTTTATTGGGAAAGGCGGTATAATTCCCATATTGTTCTTTTCCCATTATTTTAGAGAATCTACGGAACTGCCGGTGTTTTTGTAGCCAGTGGTTTTCTCAGGCGCCGGTGCGTGATGGCGTTACCTGCACGGAGAACCACTGGCTTGCCGACGCCTCTCTTGGACATGAGTGGATAACGGGATGTGGGGTTGTAGACATTTTACGCCCAGGGTGTTGGAGAACGGCAGGGACTCATGTTTCAGGCCCCTTGGTGCCAGAACCCGGGTTCTGGGTGGCATGATAAATGGTTCCAGGCCGGGAGTGCGAATCTCTATTTTTGAATATTTTTAAACCGGGTGAATAAGTCCATGTGGCGATATGGAGTTTTTGCAGTTATCGGATGCCTGTTGTTGATGGCTGGCTGTGCGACAAGTACTGATGTGAACCGATTGGAGAACCGGCTGGACAGTCTTTATGCCCGTAATCAGAGCCTGGAAAAAAAGCTTGAGAAGCAGATCCGTCAATTGAATGATCTGATCGAAAAGCGCAAAAGCCAGGATAACCGTCTTCAAAATCTCTATGCAGGGCAGGACGCTGAATTTTACCAGGTAAAGAACGAAGTCCGTGAGCTTTCCGGGCGGTTTGAAGAAATCGAGCACCATACCAGCCGTGAAATAAAGAATATGTCCGAGACGCTGGATGCCAATCGGCAAAAGCTGGTTTCCTTGTCCGAATCGGTTGAGCTCAATGACACCCGGATTTCCCGCCTTGCTGCTTACCTGGGCATTGATTCCGGAGAAAAAATTGCGGCAGCCGTAAAATCCGGGTCATCTGATGACGGTGATACGCCGGAAGCGGATTTGCCCGAAGACAGACTTTATGGGTTTGCCAAGAAATCCTTTGACCAGCAAAATTATGAAACCGCCCGGGATGCATTTGAGAAGTTTATTGAAACCTACCCGGATTCGGACAAAGCGGATAACGCCAGGTTCTGGATCGGGGAGGTATACTACAACGAAGAGTGGTTTGAAAAAGCTATTTTAGAGTATCAGGAAGTTATCGATAACTACCCCGAAGGCAACAAAGTACCGGCGGCCTATCTCAAGCAGGGAATTGCCTTTCAAAATCTTGGCGAGACCGGAAATGCCAAGCTGGTCTTTAAAGAGCTGGTCCGAAAATTTCCGGATGCAACCGAAGCCGATGTCGCCCGGAAGAAAATTGACGGGATGAATTAGTCCTTGGATCCATGGTAAAAGTCGTGGGCATAGATCCCGGGCTTGCCGCAACGGGTATTGCTGTTATCGAGGGAGCACAGCTCTCTGTTTCTCAATATTCTTATGGATGCATTCAGACCTCTGCCCGCCTTGACGTTCCGGTACGTTTGAACCGAATTTACAATCAGTTGGTTTCCTTTCTCAAAGATCAGGCCCCGGATTTTGTGGTTGTAGAGGATGTCTTTTCCCTGGAGCGCTTTCCGAAATCGGGTATTGTTCTGGGCAAGGTAACCGGAATCATTCTTCTCGCCGGCTGCCAGCTAAACCTTGAGGTTAAGGAGATACCGGTACGTTCCGCCAAGCAGATTCTTACCGGCAATGGCAGTGCCAGCAAAAAACAACTGGCTGAAAGTGTCCGGCATCGTTTGAAACATCCGGATCCCATCCGGCCGTATCATGCCGCTGATGCTCTGGCGCTGGCGATGGTGGGGCTGTTCCGGCATTTGCAGTGATTATTATTCCGGAGCTTTGTTTTTCAAGGGCCCGCCAATTTTGCTGCACACGTGGAGGGTCCGTTTGAATGGCAAAGCAAAACGCTTAACATTGGGCTTACCGCTGCCGGTAACAACGCGTTAATGCCGGCGGTATTACTGACGGTGTTTTCATGATAGCCTACCTCGAAGGCGAACTATTGAAAAAAGAGAGCGACCGGGTCATTATTCTGGTCAATCAGATCGGTTATGAGGTGCTGGTGCCAGCCTTTGTGATGGAAACCTTGAACGTGAAATCGACGGGGGAGACCCTGTCCCTTCATATTTATTACCATCAGACCGAACATCAGCCAAAACCCGTGCTTATCGGCTTCAACCTGGAAGCTGAGCGCGAGTTTTTCCAGCTTTTCATAACAGTTGAGGCCATTGGCCCCTTAAAGGCGGTCAAGGCCCTGAATTATCCGGTGGCTGAGATTGCAAGAGCCATTGAAGCTAAAAATGCAGCCGCGCTCAAACGCTTAAACGGCATTGGGGAGCGGACGGCCCACAAAATCGTGGCCACCCTTCAGGGAAAGATGGGTAAATTCGCGCTGATACGCGAAGACATCGCCCGGATGCCAGAAACCGGGCAAGATGCTGCCAACGATGTGGCTGAACAGGTGGTTTCCGTGCTGATCGGCCAGCTCGGACACAAGGGCAATGAGGCCCGGATGATGGTGGATGCGGCGTTTAAGCGAAATCCAACAATCGCTACGCCGGAAGCGTTGTTCGAGGAAGTCTACCGGGGCGAGGTCTTAAATGACGGATAATATATTGAAATACAGCTCGGGGACGCAGGGCATTGTCAGCCCTGCGGCACTTCCCATAGACAGTGAGCCGGACATTATATCTCTGCGCCCGGAGAGACTGGATGACTATATTGGTCAGAACGAGGCGATTGAGACCCTCAAAATCGCCATCCAGGCGGCCAGGCATCGTGAAGAAACCTTGGACCATGTCCTTTTTCATGGCCCCCCGGGGCTTGGCAAAACCACCCTGGCCCAGATCATTGCCAATGAAATGGGGACCAATTTTATGGTGACCTCCGGGCCTGCACTGGAGAAGGGCGGCGATCTTGTCGGCTTGCTGACCCATCTTGAAACAGGCGATGTCCTGTTTGTCGACGAGATCCACCGCACCCCCAAGTCCGTGGAAGAATTATTGTACCCGGCAATGGAGGATTTCTCCATCGATGTCATTTTTGACAAGGGCATACATGCGCGCAGCCATCGCTTTCGTTTAAAGCCTTTCGTACTGGTGGGCGCAACTACAAGGGTTGGTCTGCTATCCGCTCCCATGAGGGATCGGTTCGGTATTTTTCGGAGCCTTGAGTTTTATTGCCAGGCGGATTTGGAGCACATCGTCCGTCGTTCAGCCGGTTTATTGAATCTGCCGATTGACGCTGAGGGGGCATTAGAGCTGGCCCGGCGTTCACGCGGGACTCCCCGGATTGTCAACCGCCTGCTCAAGCGGGTAAGAGATTTTGCACAGGTTCGGGCCGACGGCAGTATCTCCAAAGCTGCTGTTGAAGGCGCTCTGGCTTTGGAGGGGGTGGATGAGATGGGCCTGACGCCGCTGGATCGAAGGTATATCAGCACCATTATACAATATTACAAGGGCGGGCCGGTGGGCATTGATGCCGTGGCCGCCACCCTTCAGGAGGAAACCGATACTCTGGTGGATGTGGTGGAGCCTTTTCTCCTCAAAACCGGCCTGATACTGAGAACCTCGGCCGGCCGCAAGGCATCTGAGGCGGCCTATCGCCATTTAGGGATCGATGCATGCCAGTAATAACCCTGGCAACCGATTTCGGTATCTCGGATCCCTATGCAGGGATTATGAAAGGGGTTATCCTCTCCATTGCACCCGGTGTTTCAATCATTGATCTTTCCCATTCCATTGAAGCCCGGGATATTGCCGGGGCTGCCTATTTGATCGACTCATCATACCGTTATTTTCCTGAGAAAAGCGTTCACGTGCTGGTTGTGGACCCGGGCGTCGGCAGCGATCGGGCCATTATCGCAGCAGCGGTGGACGGCCACTGTTTTCTGGCCCCGGACAATGGGGTGATGACAAAAATTTTGGCGCGCAACCGGGTTGAAACCCTTGTCACCGTTGAAAATTCCGAACATTTTCGCCATCCCGTGAGCCGGACGTTTCACGGCCGGGATGTCTTTGCACCGGTGGCCGCCCATATGGCCGGGGGCACATCACTTTCAAGCCTTGGTTCTCCGGTCTCAACGGCTGACCTGGTAATGCTTTCGCTTCCGGAGCCGCACATAAATGATGCTGGCGAACTGGAAGGGGAGGTGGTGACAATCGATCATTTTGGCAATCTCATCACCAATCTGGATGAAAAGCGCCTCACTCAATTCAGTACGCTCTGGGGGCCCGGCAATTTGTGGGTTCATACCGGGGGCAATTGCATAAATGGGCTCTCTGATGCCTATCAAGCGGTAAGGCCCGGTCAGTTGCTCGCTATCCTTGGAAGCCGCGGTTATCTGGAAATTTCGGTGAACGCAGGCGATGCCCGTGCCCATTGCGGTGTGGGCAAGGGGGCGCCGGTCCGCTTGCGTAAGTCAGGTTGAGCTTTGCCGGCCTGCCGTAAAATCTTTGATCAATCCGGATATTGGATCCAGGGGAACGGACTCAAAATTGGCGAATGTGACATCGGTAAAGGGCAACCCGAGATCAGCCTTGATCCGTTCAAACATCTCCAGATAGTTCAATAGAATTCGGTTTTGCCAGGGCAGCTTGAGTTTTTCTGCTAAATCCCGGATCTCCCGGCCTGGTCCCTCGATTTCAAGGAAGGGCCCGTAGGGCATGGTGTCCAGACACAGCAGGGCGTTCCCCGATTGATAGGTCTTCCGGTATTTTTCATACACCTGGGCCTGATGGTAGCCCAGGGATTCCAGAATTTTTTGCATCATTTCAAAATCATCGACGGATACTTCATATTCCCTGTGGGTTTTGTATTCATTTTGCGGCTCCGGCGCCTCTGACTTGAAGGTCAGTATGGCCTGCTGTCCCGCCCGGCGAAGGCGCAGCAGGGATTTATTATGTAGGAGTTCATGGTTCCCTGTTTCATAGCGGAGATTGGTTTCATTGACGGCATCCCGGAATCCGGCGCCAATCGTTTGAAGCTGCCGTTCCAGGGCGTCACTGTCTGCCAGGAAAAATTTGACTTCGGTTTCAATTACCGTCATTTTCAATTACCGTCATTTTCAGTGATTGTTATGGGAAGGGCTTCTGCAAGGTTTGTTATTGGGGAAAGCATGCGATAAAGCCCGGGTGCTGTCAATAGGAATCAAGTTTTTTCTTGACAGCAAAGCAATTTTTCATTAATAATCGCAAATTAATCTTTAACAAGGAGTGGCAGACATTGAAAAAATATACTTACAGCGCGAAAGAATCAGATAATAAAGGGAACTGGCTGGTTGTGGATGCCAGGGATATGGTGCTGGGCCGCCTGGCCAGCCAGGTGGCCGCACGGCTCCGGGGGAAGCATAATCCGCTTTATACACCGCACGTTGACTGCGGCGATTTTGTTATTGTGCTCAACGCGGATAAAGTAAAACTTACGGGCCGTAAAGCCGATCAGAAAATGTATTACCATCACAGCGGCTATATTGGCGGTTTGAAATCGATTAACGCGGAAAAGCTGCTTGAGAAACGCCCGGAAGATCTTATCCGCTTTGCCGTTAAGGGGATGCTCCCGAAGAACCGGCTGGGTCGAAAATTATTCAAGAAATTGAAGGTTTATTCGGGCAGCGAGCACCCGCACCAGGCGCAGCAGCCACAAGTCCTTGAGTTATAATCATATTCATATAGTGGGGGAGTAATGGACAAAGAAAACGTATTTTATGCCACCGGGAAGCGCAAAACCGCCGTGGCAAGAACCTGGCTGAAACCCGGTAATGGGGAGATTGTTATCAACAATAAACCCATGGAGGATTATTTTCGCCTGGAAAATGCCCGCCGGGTGGCCCTGCAAGCCCTGGAATTGACCAATACGGCCGGCAATTATGACATCAAGGTCAATGTCAAGGGCGGCGGCACGCTGGGCCAGGCTGAAGCTGTTCGGCATGGCATTACCCGAACCTTGTTTTTGATGAACCCCGATCTCCGGCAGGTCTTGAAAAAGGCGGGTTTTGTCAAGCGTGACCCCCGGGAGAAAGAACGGAAAAAATACGGTCAGCGCGGTGCACGGGCGCGGTTTCAGTTTTCAAAACGATAATTCCGTTATTTTTTCATTTTACCAGCTGTTATTCAGGGTGTCGGCCAATGGCCGGCACCCTTTTTTTTATGCGAATCGCTCATATTCCAGAGCCTGAATAAAGCCAGGGGGCGGCGGTGCCCGTGCAGGAGGCACTTGCCCCACCGGGAAATCCATGGCGATAGCTGCTTTTGCCTTGCCAACCGGGCTTCAAAAATGCCATAGAATGGATTCAGCAAGGATCAACATACTTTTTTAAACAGGCAGATCTGTATGGAGCGTCTTGATTACTTCGTAAAACGGTTTTTGCTGATTATTCCGACTTTTATCGGTATCACGGTTCTATGTTTCCTGCTAATTCAGTTTGTTCCCGGCGGCCCGGTCGAGCAGGCCATAATGCAAATGAAAGGCATTGGCACAGGCGAAGCTGCGGTTGGCCAGGGGGATGCACAATCCATCACCGAAAAGCAGCGGAAAGATATCGAAGCCTACTACGGATTTGACCAGCCAATCTACAAACGCTATCTGACCTGGCTGGTGACGCACCGGATCGGCATGCAAATGCCTTCCTACCGGTACCCGAACAAGACTGCCTGGCAGCTTATTCAAGGACGCTTTCAGGTGTCTCTGATTTTCGGGCTGACCGGTTTTCTCTTGTCCTACCTGGTTTGTATTCCCCTGGGAATTGTCAAGGCGCTTCGCCATAATGGAATGTTTGATCTCTCCTCAAGCGTCGTCGTGTTTGTAGGCTACGCCATTCCGCCGTTTGCCTTTGGTATGGTGCTGAAAATGCTTCTGTGCGGAACTGTTGAGGGATTCCCGGATATCTTCCCCATTTCCGGATTCCATTCGGAAAATTTTGCCAGTCTTTCGGTTTTCAATCAAGCGCAGGATATTTTTATGCACATGGCACTGCCGGTTCTGTGCTATGTGATCGGCAATTTTGCCGTGCTTACCCTGTTGATGAAAAATTCCCTGATCGAACAGGTCAGCAGGGATTATGTGCGCACCGTGGTCGCCAAGGGCGGCAGTTTCTCCAGGGCGGTCTGGGGGCATGCGGTCCGCAATTCATTGATCCCCATTGCCACGGGCATGGGCTCTATATTGACCGTCATGTTTGCAGGCTCTGTTATCATCGAGCAGGTCTTTGAGATTCCGGGCATGGGGCGGCTGAGTCTGGAATCCATTGTTGGCAGGGACTACCCGGTTTTTATGGGAATTCTGGCCTTGACGTCGATACTGGGACTTTTGGGCAACATTCTTTCGGATTTTCTATATGTAATGATTGACCCCAGGATTAATTTTCAAGAGATATGATATCCCGCTTGTTTCGCAATCCCATGGCGCAGAAGCGCTATCAGCGGTTTAAATCCAGGAAACGCTCTTTTTTTTCCTTATGGATCCTGATGCTGCTCTATGGCCTCAGTCTTTTTGCCGAATTGCTCTGCAATAACGTACCCCTTTATATTCGGTATGACGAGCAGTCGTTTTTTCCGGTAGTTAAATTCTACCCGGATGACGCCTTTACCGGCAGCGGCCGGTATTCGCGGCCCGACTACAAAGCCCTGCAACAGACCCCCCGTTTTTCGGATAATCCGGACAACTACATGATATTTCCGCCAATTCCCTTTGGCCCCCTTGAAGACATCGATGCTTCCGATATTGCCGTCTCCGACAGGGTTAACCTGACACTGAGGCCCGTGCCCCGCGTGGGCAGTGTGGATATCCGGGAGAATTATTCAGTGGCCCGGTCCCATTATTTTGATTTTTTTATCTCCCGCTCCCCGCCCGGTGGCGAAACGCTTCGGGTGGATCGGTATTTTGACTTCCCGCCGGATTTAAAGCAGGCGATCGCCAAACGGTTCGACAACCAGCCGGGGGATTACCAGAGTTTTGAGATCTCACCACCTGGGGGGCGGGCGGTGGAAGTTGTACTGCCCACGTATACTCCGCGGAAGCAGCCCCCGGAGACGCTTCGCCTGATGTTCCGGGAGGTTGCCGAGGGCTCAGAGGAAGCCGTCACCGTATCATTCGATCCCTCGCTTGAGCCCGTGCCGCCGGTGGCCGGGCTATGGCAACAGGTCCCGGCAAGCGATAAGGGCGTGCTTTTAAGTCTTGTCGAGCAGCGTTTTGATCAGTCGGTGGGCAATTATCGACTTTCCTTGGGGCAGCGTGCGTATGTGGCCGCATTTGCAATGGAGGAGGTTCAGTTTCCCTATCCGCCGGTTAAAGCTCACCCCATGGGGATTGATTCCGCCGGCCGCGATGTGCTGGCCCGGATTTTTTACGGTCTTAGAATTTCTTTGACATTCGGATTGATGCTGGTGGCGGCCACCATGAGCCTTGGCATATTTGCCGGTGCCGTACAGGGTTATTACGGGGGGCGGCTCGATATCACGGCGCAGCGAATGCTTGAGATATGGAGTGCGATTCCCTTTTTGTACGTGATGATACTCATGGGGTCGATCTATGGCCGGGGCTTTATTCTGTTGCTGGTATGCTATGGCCTGTTTAACTGGGTGGGCATTTCCTATTATGTCCGGGCCGAGTTTTTAAACCTGCGCAAGCGGCCCTTTGTTGAGGCGGCCAAGTGCATGGGGGTTCCCTCATATAAAATTATTTTCAAGCATATTATGCCCAATGCCCTTGTGCCGGTGATCACCTTTTTCCCGTTTTCCCTGGTGGGCGCCATTGGATCACTGGCAGCACTGGATTACCTGGGCTTTGGGCTGCCGCCGCCAACACCGAGTTGGGGGGAATTGCTTTTCCAGGCACAGCAGTACCGGTGGGCCTGGTGGCTGATCCTCTATCCTTCGCTGGCGCTCTTTACTGTCATGCTGCTCGGCGTTTTTGTCGGCGAAGGCATCAGGGACGCTTATGACCCTAAACAATATACCCGGCTGGAATAGGAGCACCGGTAAATGGAAACCCAGGATACCAATAAACAGCCCCTGCTTTCGGTACAAAACCTCTCAGTCAGCTTTTCCACGGATGAGGGTTGGTTTAGAGCCGCGGAGGATGTCTGCTTTACTGTTGGCCGCGGCCAGAGTGTGGGGTTGGTGGGCGAGTCCGGATGTGGCAAATCCGTGTCCGCCCTGGCCCTGACCCGTCTGATCCCCTCGCCCCCGGGTCGGATTGACAGTGGCCGGGTTCATTTCGAAGGGACTGATTTGATGGCCGCCAGCGCTGCCGAACTCCGGAAGGTCAGGGGCAACGCCATAAGCATGATATTTCAGGAACCCTTGTCTGCCCTGTCTCCGCTCCATCGTATCGGCAGGCAGCTGGTAGAGGCCGTTTTGCTGCACCGTAAGGTCTCCAAAAAGGAGGCCTGGGGATTTGCCGAACAATGGCTCCGCAAAGTCGGGATTCCTGACGCCGGGGAGCGGATGTACAGTTATCCCTTCCAACTCTCCGGCGGCATGCAGCAGCGCATTATGATTGCCATGGCCTTGATGCTGGAGCCCGCCCTGGTTATTGCCGATGAGCCGACCACAGCCCTGGATGTCACCACTCAGGCTCAGATTTTCGAGTTGCTGCAGAACATGAAGCAGAACTTCGGCTCTCTTTTGTTGATCACCCACGATATGGGCGTGGTCTGGGAGATGTGCGAACAGGTGATCGTCATGTACGCCTCCCGCATCGTTGAAACCGGGAGTCGGGAAGCGGTTTTTTTTCAGCCGGCCCATCCCTATACCGAGGGGCTGCTGGAGGCCATTCCCCGGCTTTCCAGTGGCCGGCAGCAGCTAAAGGCAATTCCCGGTCAGGTGCCGTCCCCCTTTGACTACCCGGAGGGCTGTAATTTTCAGGCGCGCTGTCAGTATGCATTTGATCGATGCCGGAAAGAGACGCCCCCCCTTTATGACTGCGGTGCCGGCCAGTATGCGGCCTGCTTTCTCAAAGGTTGAAAGGATCCGGACCAGAGAGGACAAATATGGCAGAGCCCCGCTCCGAGGAGCCAAGCAATTTTAAAGGCGGTAACGTGCAGCCCTTGCTTTCCATTGAGGAGCTGAAAACCTGGTTTCCGGTCAAGCGGGGGCTTTTCTCCCGCAGCAGGGACTACATCCGGGCAGTGGACGGGGTTTCCCTGGACTTGCTGCCGGGTCAAACCCTGGGCCTGGTGGGCGAATCCGGCTGCGGTAAAACCACCCTGGGTCGGACACTGTTAGGCCTTGAACAGGCAAGCGCCGGCCGGATGCATTTCAAGAATCACTTGTTGAACAAGGTCAGCAGAAAGCAGATGAACCGGTTGCGCCAGGAGATCCAGGTCATCTTTCAGGATCCGTTGTCCTCGTTGAATCCCCGGATGAGCGTGATGGATATCGTTACCGAAGGGCTGCTGCAGTTCAAGCGTATCGAGGGCAGCAGAGAAGCGCATGCCCGTCGGCTGGTCGAAGAGGTGGGCCTATCAGAGGCGGCCATATACCGTTATCCGCACGAATTCTCAGGTGGCCAGCGCCAGCGGATCAATATTGCACGGGCCATTTCCCTGCGGCCGGATTTCATCATCTGCGATGAAGCGGTCAGCGCCCTGGACGTCTCCATCCAGGCTCAGGTTATCAACCTTTTGATAACCCTTCAGGAGCGTTATCAGCTCGCCTATCTGTTCATATCGCATGATTTAAGCGTGGTCAGCAACATTGCCGACCACGTTGCCGTGATGTACCTTGGTCAGATTTTAGAGAAGGGAAAAACATTTGATATTATACAGGAGCCCCTCCATCCATACACCCGGGCCCTGATCGCCGCGGTCCCGGTGCCTGGCGAGGCAAGGCTCAGCCGGAGCCACCGGGTAAAAGGCGAGGCTCCATCTGCGGCCAACCCCCCGTCAGGCTGCCGGTTCCATCCCCGCTGCCCGGATGCCATGCCCGTCTGCCGGGAAGCGCCCCCCCGGCTTCAGCGGGTCGGGGACAGAGATGTTTTGTGTCATTTGTACTGACCGGCATTTCATCCGGGACGGCCGGGTTCAACTGCCCAGGTGGCGGTAAATGGTTTTTCTGCTGACTCCCAGGATGGCAGCGGCCCGTCGTTTATTGCCGCCCACTTTTTCAAGGACGTGGGAGATATACTGTTTTTCAAGTTCCTCCAGCGTGGGCAGCATTTCATGTTCCCCGATCAGCCGTTCTGCCATAAGTCCGGATGAAACCTCCTGCTTTTCAATGGCTGCGTTTTCGTGTTGCCTTATCCGCGTGGGCAGGTGCTCCACATCCAAGTGGGTGCCATGGCAGAACGTGACCGCCCTTTCAATGATATTCTGCAGCTCCCGGACGTTTCCGGGGAATGGATAGGATCTCAGCTGTTCCAGTGCTTCCGGGGTCAGCTCTTTGATTTCTTTTCCCATTTGCAGGCAGAACCGGTTCAGGAAATGCGCCGCCAGAAGCGCAATATCCTCTTTTTTTTCCCGCAGCGGCGGAACGGTGATGCTGAATGTCTCCAGGCGATAAAACAAATCCTGACGAAAATTCCCTGAATCAAGCAGGTTTTCCAGTTTCTGGTTGGTGGCGCAGATTATACGCACATCAACCTGTGTTTCCCTGCTGCTGCCAACCGGCCGGAAAGATCCGTCCTGGAGCACGCGGAGCAATTTGGACTGGAGCCTGTAAGGCATTTCCCCGATTTCATCAAGGAGCAGCGATCCTTCGTGGGTTCGCTGGAAAAGCCCCTGCCGTTTTTTCACGGCGCCGGTAAAGGCTCCTTCTGCATGACCGAAAAATTCTGATTCCAGCAACTCGGCAGGAATGCCGGCGCAATTGACGGCAAGAAACGGGGCATTGTGCCTGGGGCTTAAATCATGGATCGCCTTGGCGACCAGTTCCTTGCCCACACCACTTTCCCCCTGGATCAATACCGGACCCTGCGCCGGGGCGATTTCCCGGAGCTGATCGAACATGACGCGAATTTTTCGGCTCCGTCCGATCATTCCCTGGAAACCGTCGGCGTTCATCAGCTCCCGGAATCGACGGACTTCTTTCTGCAATCGTCTGTGATGCAGGATTCGCTGGACACTGAGCCGGAAATGTTCCAGATCCAATGGTTTGGCCAGAAAATCATCCGCTCCGGACTTCAGCGCCGTTACCGCCTGGGGAATGCTGCCAAAAGCGGTGATGATTAAAAAACCGGGTTGCACATAAGTTTTCTTGGCCTGCTCCAGAAGCGCCATGCCGTCCGCGCCGGGAAGCTTTAAATCGCTGATCACCAGATCGGGTTCCCATGTTTTGAGCAGGGATTCGGCCGCCTCGGCTGATGGCGCCGTTCGGGTCTCATAGCCGGCATCTTCGAGTTCCTCGCACAGAAGCTCCGCCAACCCCTCATCGTCTTCAGCCAGAAGGATACGTTCTTTTTCAGCCATTTTTTTCTCCCTGCTCCGGATGCCCGTTTTCTTTTTGCCGGGGAAGCGTGATTTGGAATCCGGCGCCTCCCAGCTTCCCATCGTCTGCCTGGATGCCCCCGCCATGCTCCTTGATGATGCCATGCACGACAGACAGCCCGAGGCCGGTGTTGGCGGATTTGTTGCGCATGCTGAAAAAAGGTTCGAAAATGCGTGGTTTTATCTCATCTTCGATTCCCGCGCCGTCATCATCCACCCGGAAAATAATTTCCTGGTTCGCTGCGATCTCCCAGCTCAACTGTACCCGGGTGGTGCCGCTACTCTGGGCGGCATTTCGCAGGAGATTGATCAAGGCCTGTTCAAAGCGAAGCGGATCCACGTAGAGCAAAGGACCTGGTTCCGGGCCACTGGTGAGCAGCTCCACGCTGTTGCCAGTTTCTTTCTGCATGGCTTTTACAGCGGAGTGGGCCAGGTGCGCGGCCCGGGACCATCGTTTTTCCCGCATGGTGCCTTTGCCGAAATCCAACAGCTGCCGGACAATACTGTTCAGCCGCTGCACCTGATGGCGGATATCCTGAAGGCTTTTTTCATGGGGTTCTGGGATATTTTTGTCCCTCATGCAGCGCTGGGCCTTGCCGTCGATCAGCGACAGGGGAGCGCCGAGTTCGTGGGCAACTCCGGCGGCCAGTTGGCCGATTGCAGCCATTTTTTCACTCTCGCGAAGCTTGTTCTCCAGAATCTGCTGCGCTTCCCGCCTTTGAGAAACCTCCTTTTCGGAGCGATCCATACTATCCAGCATGCCGTTTAAGCTCCTGGCCAGGATAGCGATTTCCTTCGGCCCTTCAATCGGAGCCCGGTAAGAGCGGTCCCCTTCCTGTACCCGGACCATGCTATTCGCCAGTCTTTTGAAATACTTTCCAGCAGCCCGGTGAAATCCAAACAATACAAAGCCGGAAACAAAAAGGCCCGCTCCGGCGAGTATGGCGGCCACCATGAGGCGAAGACGATTGATGTAATCTTCGAAATCGCTTTTTTTGCGGGTGACCTGGAGCAGGCCATTGCTTTTTCCCGAAGTATCGAAGAGCGGGACAAAATAGGAATAGACCCGGCGGCCCTGGATTTTTTCATACTGTCCCCGGCGTTTTCCGCCTTCTACTACTTCCCGGAGAGTCTTCTGTTGCTCGGCGGGGTCCACG
>P_1C_Sed_2_UnCtyDRAFT_1000091_pt1 | contig 25982 bp, 22 predicted proteins | sample Pon1CUnioCityCA_4_FD_10229 | JGI IMG/M metagenome (IMG submission 10229) | reverse complement strand
GTCAAAAATCTGCGGGTCAAAATTTCTATCGCAACGCAGCTTCCGCTTAAAGCATGAGGCCCATCCGGTTTTTAAATCTATTTTGCCGGGGCAGGTATTGGTATTATTGTGAGCAAGGTCTTTCACTTCTGATCGCAGCGGGCTATCTCATAAATGGCCTGCAGCAGTTCATCTGAAGAGACCGACTTGTTCATGAATCCTTCAGCGCCAGCTTGTTGCATTTTCTGCACGATCTGATCATCACCATACATGGACAACCCGATGATGCGCACTTCAGGCCGTTGGGTCTTGATCATCCGCGTGGCTTCCACCCCGTTTAGCCCGGGCATGGACACATCCATCAAGACTACATTAGGGCTTAACTCCAAAGCTCTCTCAACGGCTTCCAATCCGTTGGACGCCTGCCCTGCGACATGGATTTCCGGGTGATTGTGGAGCATCCTGCTCAATGCCTGACGCATCACCTGATGATCATCTACAAGCAGAACCCGGATGACTTTATCTACAGAAGCCTGGGCTTCACCCTTCGGCTGCCTGGTTGCTTGCCAGGTCCCGGGCTCACCGGCTGAGTTTTCTCCGGTTTTTGGCAAAGGGGCCGTCAGCGTGAAGCAGCTGCCTCGACCGGGAGCACTTTCGATGCTCAGGTCAACTCCCATGGACTGGGTGCGCTCCCACAGGCTCAGCAGTCCAAGGCCGTTTTTTGCAGAAAAGGCGTTCGGATCGGGTTTAAATCCGCTTCCCTGATCGCTTACGGCAATAATTATACAGCCATCTGAGATTGAAAGGCCGACCCGGGCATTTTTTACGCCGGAATGTTTAACCGCGTTAAATAATAGTTCCTGCACGGCGCGGAAAAGAAATATCCTCAAGGTTTCGTTGCCAAACCACTCCTCTGCATCCGTTTCAAGCTGCACGTCAAATCCGAATTTTTCTTTCATATGCTGGGCCAGCCATTGCAGGGCGGCAGTCAGCCCTGAGTGATGCAGCACCGGGGGGCTCAGCTCGTGGGACAGGCTGCGCACTTTGGCAATGCAGTCCTTTAGCAATCCATCAATTTTTATTAAGGTGGGGTCATTGGACGTATATTGGCCAACCGATTGCAGCTGCAGTTTGACGCTGGCCAGGATCTGCTGCAGGTCATCGTGAAGAAGCCCGGCGATTCTCCTTCGTTCGCACTCTTCGGCCTCGAGCAATTCACTTGCCAGGGTCTGAAGCTGCCTCGCCCTGGCCTCGGCCAACTTGGTGCGCTCAGCCACCTGGCGTTCGAGTTCACCTTGAAATGCCCGTGCGCGATCAACGCTGCTGCGATCCCGGACAAAGGCAACATCCTCTTGCCCGAGAACCGCGTCCACCTCAAACCCCTTGAGGGCCGCAATCAAATCCTCTGCCCGGGCCAATCGGGCTTCGAGTTCCTCATAGGAGGGCTTGGATTCATTCATTGAGCGGGCTCCTTGTAACCCAACAACGCCATGACCCGTTTCGTATCGCTCAGGTTGCCCAATATGGTTAATTGGGGCGCAGGGCGTGCCCGGACCAGAGCGGGGGTTGCCAGGATGTCGTGATCCAGGGCGGTTTGGAAATTCTCAAGCACATCGATGACCTCGTATTCAACGGACTCCTCGATTATCTCGCGTAGATGTTCCATGTTTTGGCGGGCCTGCCGCGAATTGGGCTCATCGCCGACCACGAAAAGAATAAGGTGAGGGGGGTGACTTCCTGAAGCGCCTTCTTGACCAGCTTTGTCTTTGTCGAGAGTCATCGTTATCTACTCTCCCAGCTTGGCGGATGAGTTGCAGGATCTCTTTTGCTTTGCTTGGGGTTCAATCCCGGATGATCGTCCCCTTCAAATGGCCCTAATAGGGAAATGCCGTGATCGGTAATCCTGAATTCATTATATTGGTTCGAGTGGGCCATACCCCGTGATTTGACAACCAGGAGCAGGCGGCCGATTTCGGTATATTTGTCCACGTAGCGCAGCAGGAGGACGGTATCCACAAGCGAGGAGATGCCCATGTTGCTAATTTGTTCCATATTTATCGCACGGCTCGTTCCCTGATTGCTCATCAGGCTCGTGATGCCGCGTTCCTTGCAAGTGCTGATCAGCCGCATCACGTATTCGAAAGCAGCCTGAGGCTTTCCGATTCGCAGCGTCGCCGAAATCGCGTCCACCACAATATGATCCGGGGAAAATTGCTCAATTGCCTTGAAGGCCCGGAAAAAATGTTCCTCCGCCCCCATGGACTCGGGCATGGCTGTTATCATTTGCAATGTCCCGTCTCTGAAGAAAGGTCCCAGGTCGATATTGATGCTTAGCATCGCGCTCATCATGGCTTCCGCGGACTCCTCGAAGTTGATGAACAGCACTTTTTCCCCGCCTCGGCAGGCCGCCTCGACAAAGGTTGAGAGCAGGGTGGTTTTTCCGGTGCCTGCACCCCCCGTGACAAGTATGCTGGATGCACGTCGATAACCACCGCCCAGAACCTGGTCGATTTCCGGGCGGCCGCTTGAAATCGGTTCACGCAGGGCGGACTGGTTCAGCCCCATCGTGCTGATGGGCAGCAGGAAAAGGCCGCCTTGGCTAATAATACAAGGATATTGGTTGCTTCCGTAACTCGATCCCCGGTATTTCACCACTCGAAGCCGACGGGTGGTAATCTGCCCTTCTACCCGCGATTCCATCTTGATCAGGCAGTCGGCCGCAAACTCCAGGAACCGGTGGCTGGAAAATTTATTCGTATCGGAAATCATCCGGGCGGTGAGTATCGCTGAGATGGCTTTTTTATTCAACCAGTCCGTGAGCTGATAGAGCTGGTCCTGTTGCAGCGTGGAATCCTCGAAAATCCTCAGAATCACGTCCATGGAATCAATGACCAGTCTGCGGGCCCCCACGGCTTCGGCCTTTCCATTTAGTATCGCCAGCAATCCACTGAGGTTATAGTTGCCGGTGCGGACCACATCCGGGCCGGGCCGGGAATCGATCAGAAACAATTTGCCTGCGTCTTCAAGGGGCTTGAGATCCCAGCCAATGGCCAGCGCGTTTCTGCGCAGCTCGGACGCCCGTTCTTCAAAAGATACTAAAAGACAAGGTTCTCCCGCCAGTGCGCTTCGATAGGCAAATTCGAGGCCGATTAAGGTTTTGCCGGAACCGGGGCCGCCGACAACAGCCGTGATTCGGCCTTCGGGCAGGCCCCCTTCCAGGATTTGGTCCAGTCCGTGAATGTGGGTGAGAACTTTAGGAATGGATCGAATCTGATCCGTGGGGATAAAATGTTTGGTGTCTGCATGTTGGCTCATTGGTCAGCCTGTATCAATTGGGATTAATGATGGGACAAAGAATCCGAAGAGTTCTCGATCATAGGAAAACATATAATAAAATTGATATATTAAATCTATAATGGGAGTGGAAAAAGACAGCCGTATAAACTTGGAAACCAGCGACAAGCGTCATCTCCGGTCCATAAAAAAGCCGACCTTCTATTTTTTAAGAAGGTGGGCCGTGCGCCTGCCTAAAGACCGAGCAAAAACCCGATCCTGAGGAACCGTGAATTTCGGTCCCGATTTTACGCGTAATTTAACACCCTTAACTAATATATTAAAGGCGTTCCATTTGTCAATCTTTACGGACCAGTAATTTTTAGTCCCGAAAAAACCTATGTTCCGATTTCAATAAATGCAGCAGACTCCGGCCATGGCCGGAGTCTGCTGCCTGGAGGACACACATATAAACCTAAATTGAGCGTTCCAAATTTTTAAAAGGTATATTTTTTTTAAGGAATTGAATCATTTTTTGGTTTAAAAATTTGGAACGCTCAATTTAGGATAAACAATACTTTGCATAATGGTTATCCTCCTTTATAAATTCCGGGTTTCCTTTTCCTCTAAAAACGTATAAACAATATGGTGTCTGACAGGGAGGCAGCAGAGCCTAACGGTACGCAGAACAGGATGGGAATATGTCAAAAAAGAAGGCCGATGAGTGGCTGCGGCAAAGAAATGAGGCCTTGGAAAAAGAAACTACCGCACTGAGCCAGAGCCTTGATAAATACCGGCAATTAGTGGAGAACATCAACGAAGTTTTGTTCGCCCTGGATAAAGAGGGGAAAGTGACATTTGTTTCCGCAAATGTTGAACAAATTGGCGGCTACCGCCCCGAGGAGATCATCGGGCGCTTGTTTACGGATTTCGTGCACCCGGAGGACCAGGCCGAGCGATTTAAATCCTTCCAGGAAATTTTTTCCGGCAAAGACCAAGTGATGGAGTACCGGTTTGTGACCAGAAAGGGTGAGCCCCGATGGATCAGGAGCCATTCCCAGCGCATCCTTCAAAATGGAGAAGTCGTTGGCATGCAAGGCCTTTTATTTGATATTACCGATCGCAAACGGTTTGAGGCCGCCCTGCAGCAAAGTGAGCGCAAATTCCGCGATATCTTCGACAATTCCGGCGACGCCATTCTAATTCATGATCTTCAGGGACGATTTCTGGAAACCAACGAAGTTGCCTGCAGACGATTGGGCTATATGCGGGAAGAATTGCGGGCGTTGACCCTGACCCGTATTGTGCATCCCAAAACCTTACACCTGATACCCGCGCAGCTCCAGGAGCTTGAGCAAAACGCCCACGCCATTTTCGAAACCGTTGTATGGGGCAGTAACGGCATGGAGATTCCGGTGGAAGTCAGCTCGCGCAAAATCGAATTTGAAGGCAAACCCTGTTACCTCAGCCTGGTCCGTGATATCACCAGACGCCTGGAAAAAGAAATTGAGTATGCCCAAGTGCTTAAAACTTCAATCGACGGCTTCTGGGTAATTAATGCCGATGAGGGGCGCCTGTTGGAGGCCAATCCTGCCGCCGCCAACATGCTTGGCTATACAAAGGAGGAGATGCTTGACTTAACGGTCGGGGATATCGACGCGCTGTTCACCATCGAGAAAATACGCCAGCATATCAACCATATTCGGGAAAATGGCTCCGAGCGCTTTGAGACCCAACACCGGCAAAAGGACGGAAAGCGGATCGACGTTGATATCAGCGCCAGCTATTTACCTCACAGCGGGGGACATCTGCTTGTGTTTATCCGGGATATCACTGAGCGTAAGCAGGCCGAAGTTAAAAACGCACAGTTGCAGGCCCAGGTTCATCAATCCCAGAAACTGGAATCTGTCGGCAGGCTGGCCGGAGGAGTCGCTCACGATCTGAACAACCTGCTTTCTCCAATCCTTGGATACAGTGAACTCCTGCTTGATGAAACCGCGGCGGACGACAAACGGAAGCCTCCCCTGCAACATATTCTGGAAGCCGGCGGGCGCGCCCGTTCATTGGTACGACAGCTTTTGGCCTTTAGCCGGCAGCAGATGCTCGAAATTACAAAAATTGATCTAAATGCCTTGCTGAATAATTTTGAAAAACTGATGCGCCACACGTTAAGAGAGGATATAGGGATTAATCTGTCCCTTGCGGATTCGCTTCCGGCCATAAAAGGAGATAGCGGTCAGGTGGAACAGGTTCTGATGAACCTGGTGATCAATGCCCAGGATGCGATGCCGACCGGCGGCAGGTTGACCATTGAAACCGCCCGGGTGGAACTGGATGAAGCTTATGCGGGGCAGCGCCAGGGGGTTAAAGCCGGCGCTTATGTACTGATGGCGGTAAGCGACACCGGCCACGGCATGGATGCTGAAACAAGCGGCAATATATTCGAGCCATTCTTCACAACAAAGGATAAAGAAAAGGGAACGGGATTGGGGCTTTCCACCGCGTATGGGATAGTCAAGCAACACGGCGGAAACATTTGGGTCTACAGCGAATCCGGCTTTGGAACCACGGTGAAAGTTTATCTGCCGGTTTCATGTAATTTTTCACATAACGGGGAAACCGAACCTAAAAAGGTCTTGGGACGCCATCTCAAAGGGACGGAGACGATTTTGCTGGTCGAGGATGAAGAAATGGTGCGGGATCTGGTTATCAATATGCTTGAACAGCAGGGCTATAAGGCCCTGGCTGCCGAAGACGGTCAGCGGGCGATTGAGCTGTTAAGGGAAGAGGAAAAGCCGATAGATTTGCTTCTTACCGACGTGGTTATGCCCGATATGAACGGCAGGGAGTTGTACACGAAAATATCCGACTTTTATCAGGATTTAAAAGTCATTTATATGTCCGGCTATACCGAAAATGTAATTGCCCACCACGGCGTGCTGGATCCGGGCGTCTTTTTTATTCAGAAACCGTTTTCGGTGGCGGACCTGGCCCTCAAAATCCGTGAAGTTATGGATCAGTAAAGAGATGGGCCGGCGGTTTGCGAGGCCCGTAGGACTTGACAATTGCCTGCTGCCGGGGTAGATCACGATTACTTTTTATTTACCCAAACAAAGGAAAAAAGCTATGACAGACAGGGCCCAGCTCGTTGAACTGGTCCGGCAACGCGCGTTTCAATATTCTGAAGAGCCGGTTTTTACCCTGGCCTCGGGCGAGAAAAGCCACTTTTACTTCAACCTGAAGACCGTAACCTATTATCCCCCCGGCCTGGTGCTCATCGGTGAGTTGATCTATGATAAAATCCAGATGCTTGCGCTAAGTCCCAGGGGCATTGGCGGTCTGACGATGGGCGCGGACCCCATAGCCGTCGCCGTTGCTTATACCTCGCAGCTTCGCGGCAACCCCATTGATGCCTTCTCCGTGCGCAAAGAGCCCAAGGCGCACGGGCTGCGTCTCCCGATCGAGGGGAATCTGGCGCCCGGTGATCCGGTACTCATACTCGAAGACGTGGTGACTACCGGCGGTTCGACGATAAAGGCCATTAATGCAGCAAGGGACTACGGCCTGGAGGTTCAGCGGGTCATTGCTTTGCTGGACCGCTGCGAACAAAACGGGCGGGCGAATATCGAGGCGTGCGGGGTGGAGATGATTTCCCTGCTGGATATCAGGGATTTTATATCCAGCCGCAGAGACTGAATCGTGTCCGTACGAAAATCAGGGTTTTTTGTCCAGGTCCTTCTTACCCGCCTCGTAATTCCGGGGATGTGCCTGCCCCGGGGCAGGCGAAATTAGATCCGGCCGGACGCCATCACGCGCCTTACCATTTTCTCGAGGAACCCCACGGCATATCCGAGCTGCAAAAAGCGCTGATCGGTGGTCTGTCCATGATAGTAGCGGTAATAAATCTGCTGGGTAATGCCGGCCAGGCGAAACAGCCCAAAGCAAAAATAGAAAGAAAAGTCTTCAATAGGAATCCCCGCCTTCTCAGCGTAGCAATCCACCAGTTCCCGGCGCGTCATCATGCCCTCGGTGGTGGTGGGCATAATGCGCATCAACTGCACTTCCTCGGGATCCTCTTTATCGATCCAGTAGGCCAGGGATGCTCCCAGATCCATCAAAGGGTCGCCGAGAGTGGCCATTTCCCAGTCGAGTACGCCAATGATGGCAACGGGATTGGCCGGGTCAAGGACCAGGTTGTTGAGCTTGTAGTCATTATGGATGATACCGGGCCGCTTAAAGTCCTCCGGCTGATTGGCCTCCAGCCATTGTATCACGGGTTCGAAATCCGGGGCATCCGGGGTCCGGGCATCCTGATAGCGTTTTTTCCAACCTGCTACCTGCCGCTGCACATAGCCCTCCGGCTTTCCGAAGTCCGAAAGCCCTATTGCCTTATAATCCAGCGAATGCAAATGCGCCTGGAGTCCTGTCATATTTTCGCACAGCTGGCGCGCATCCGCAGGTGCCAGGGACATGCCCTCGGGGATGTCTCTGCGCAAAATAATGCCGGTTATTCGCTCCATTACGTAAAAGGGGCAGCCCATGAGGCTTGGGTCTTCGGTGTAGGCCAGGGGCTTGGGACAATACGGGAAAACCGGGTACAAGGCCTTTAATATGCGATATTCCCGGCCCATGTCATGGGCTGTTTTGGCTTTTCTGCCAAAAGGCGGCCGCCGCAGGACCATTTCCCTGCCGCCGACACGGAGCAAATAAGTGAGGTTGGAATATCCACTGGGAAACTGAAGGATCTCCATCGGGCCGGAAAGCCCCGGAATGGATTGCCTTAAAAAATGTTCAACGGCTGCGTGATCCAGTTCTTCACCGGAGCGGACATTGGTTGCTGCGTCAGTTGGCGGATCAGTTTTTGAATCAGTTTGTGCGTCAGTTTTTAAAACTGGGGGTGTCATAAAGCCTTTCCGGCATCGCTTGGCAGTACAATGGATTCGACAACAAAAATGACGAAATCGGCATATTCATCCACCGTGATGCCCCTTCGGCTGTGCTTCCATCGTTTGACGTACCAGTCCTGCATCATGGCCTTGATAACGCTTGCTGTCAGGATCGGCTGCTCCAATTGGAAGGCCTTTTTCTTCAAGCCTTCCTTGAGAATCTCAACAAATATCTGCTCAGAGGCCAACTCGCCTTCAATGGATTTTTTTTGCTGGGCTTTATGCAGATTCTTGGTTTCCATGAAAGAAAAATAAAACCAGGGGTGCATTACTTCCGTCAGGTACAGATGGGTGCGAATGGCTGTCCGCAGTTTTTGGTCCGCAGGTGTGACTTGCGCGATCTGTTGCCGCAAAACCCGGCGCGTCAGGCGGCGCCCCTGGTTCTGAATCATCTCCAGCAGCTCCTCCTTGCTGGTGAAATAGGAGTAGAGCGCCCCCATGCTCAATCCCGATGCCTGGCTCAGATCCCTTAAACTCATGGTCTGGAAGCCTTTTTCATTGGAGAGCTTTAACGTGGTGTCAAATATATTGGCCAGGTTCCGGATGGCGACGGACTCCTTTTTGGTCTTGATGGAGGCCTGGTTTTCCTGGAAAATCTCATGGCAGATTTCCTCCATGGAAACCAGGGCCATTTTCCGGAATTCATTAAACCGCATGGGATGGATCAGGTCCGAAGCTGTTTGCATAGTTGTAAACTGTTATTTATTAAGATGTTTGATTGAAGGTCAAGTTGAGGATTTTGTTGCGTGCATTTGAAGAAAACCCTCTGTGAATGGCTTATATGCTGTTGATTACCGGGATATCCGTGGCTTGTCAACAGAAAAACGAGCAATCGTTCTTTTTTGAAGACTGCCTGAACGCATCGGTTGACCTTTCATTCCTTCGGGATTAACCGCAATAAAAAACCACCTGGTTTTTGCCATTTTCTTTGGCCCGGTACATGGCTTTGTCAGCTCTGTCCAGGAGTTTGTCCCGTTTATCTTCCAACCGGGGAATGCAGGAGGCGATACCAACACTCATGGTGGTTTGGATCCGGTGGGGACCATAGATCAGCTTCATTTTTTCCAGTTCGCTGCGTATCCTTTCCGCAAACACGACCGCTTCATTAATTTCGTGATTAAAGAGCAGGATTACGAATTCTTCGCCCCCATAGCGCGCAATAAAATCTGTATCCCGTTGAAATATTTGTGATAATATTTTTGCCGTCTTTTTTAAAAAAGCATCCCCGGCAAGGTGGCCATAGGTGTCGTTGATGCTTTTAAACTGGTCAATGTCGCAGATGAGAACAGAGATGGAACTTGCGCTTCGGGCCGCCGCCTTCCACTGAAAATTGAAAATTTCATCAAAGTATCGCCGGTTGTAAAGCTGGGTTAAAATATCGGTCCGGCTGATTTTTTCGATTTCGTCTGTTTTAAGTTTAAGCAGGTGCTCATTTTCCAGGGCGTCCCAGTATTCCCGGTTGCCCCTGAAGGCAACCAGGGTCATGTAGGCCCCAAACAGGATGATTAAAAAAACAATGGTTAAATGCACACCATAATAGAGCAATACAGCGGCCGCCGGGAAAAGCGTTAAAAAGTTGTAGATAATGGAGGTGCGCCGGGAGGGGATAAAGGCAACCACGCCCCCGGAGTCCAGCCCTACCGAGCTGGCAAGCATGACCATCTTTGATGACAGTTCTTCCGGTTGAAGCATAAAATAGGTAAATCCCAATCCCCAGGTTAATGCGGTGGCATATACACTGGCAAAAAAGGCCATATAGTTGAGCCGCCGATTTATCTTGTTGATTCTGCTGTAAAAATAAAAATGCGAGATTCGGAAAACCGCAATGAACAACATGGCCATGAGGAAAAGGATTGAAAACCCGATGTGGCGTTTATAGAAACCGTCGACAGAAAGAACGGCAACCGTGACGGCCAGGTAAAAGTACATGCCGATGGTGGAGCGGTTTTTGAGATCCTCAATAACGCGTCTGTTTATTCTGTGTCGTTTAAATGTCATTCGCTCTCCTGCAGCTGTTGCAGCCGAGGGCGTTTACGGTTAGAAAAAGTCCGGTTCCCGGCGTGTTGTTGCTTCGCGAAAAGTAGTTGAACAGCATTTTAATTGTTGACCCTTATAGCAACATGTTGCAAGGAGATCAACTTATTGATTGGGATAAGCGGGAGAAGGCCGAATTATCGGGGATTATAAGCCTTTTCGTAAACTGCTGCAACTTTTGAGGTAATACCGCCCCTGGCGGTAAACTCACCGGTTACCGTCATTTTTTTTGGTGAAAGCGCGCCTGCCAGGTCCTCTAATATGTGGTTGACGATATTTTCATAAAAAATTCCAACATTTCGGAATTGAAGTAGATAATATTTTAAGGACTTTAGCTCAACGATGGATTGGTCGGGAAAATAGGTGATGGTAATGGTTCCCGTATCCGGCAGGCCGGTCATGGGGCATAAGGAGCTATATTCCGGATGCTGGATGGTGATCTCAATATCGCGTCTTTGCCGGTAAGTATAATCCAGTATATTCAGAACATCGGTGCGAATCGTCTCCGGGGACAGAATGTCATATGGCGTCTGATGCGTTTTCTGCTCGTCCATGGTTTTATCCTGCAATATTTCCTTGTTTTGATGGGGGAACAGGAGCGGCTTGCGTTGATTCATTGTTGATATCGGCAAAGGGCTCCATTATATTTAGTTCTTGAACAAAAATCGGGTTTTTTCGTTCAGGCTCTCATTATGTAAGTGAAATCAAGCGCCCTGTCAAATTGCTTGTGCGTATGCAGGAACTTTTATATACAGACCCATTCCACTATATTTGGAGCTGAGCCTTTATGTCTCGTCTACAGCGATCCGGTCCCCTTTTTATCGACCTCTACGAACTGACCATGGCAGCTGGGTACTTTGACCAAAAGATAACTGATGAAGCTGCTTTTTCTTTGTTTATCCGGGATTACCCAGCAGATCGCCGGTTTTTTATAGCCGCCGGTCTTGCCGAGGTCCTGGATGAAGTTGAGAATTTAGTCTTCTCAGATAGTGATATCGCCTATCTTGGCAGCACCGACCTGTTCTCCGAGTCTTTTCTTTCATATTTAGAGGGGTTTCGCTTTACCGGAAATATCCGGGCCATGCCCGAGGGAACCGTTTTTTTCAAGAATGAGCCCGTGCTGGAAGTCTCCGCCCCCCTGATTCAGGCCCAGTTTCTCGAAACCATGCTTATTAATACCATCGGCTTTCAATCGCTGATAGCCGGCAAAGCCGCCCGCTGCCTGTATGCGGCCCAGGGCCGGGGGTTGATCGATTTTTCCGCCCGCCGGACGCACAGCAGCGATGCCTCCTTAAAAGTGGCCCGGAGCTCTTATCTATCGGGCTTTACCGGTACCAGCAATGTTCTTGCCGGCAAACTCTACGGAATTCCCGTATCCGGCACCATGGCCCATTCTTTTGTTACGGCGTTTGATACGGAAATTGCGGCTTTTCGAGCATTTGCCGCCAGTTATCCGAACAGTTCGGTGTTTCTGATCGACACCTATGATACCCTTCAAGGCGCTGAAAATGCTGTAAAAGTAGCTATGGAAATGGCGGAAAGGGGCCAGCGCCTGGTCGGTGTCCGCCTGGACAGTGGAGACATGGTCGATTTAAGCTGCCAGGTCCGACAGATTCTGGATGAAGCGGGTTTTCCGGATGCGAAGATTTTTGCATCCAGCGGCTTTGATGAGTACAAGATTGCCCATCACGTCCAAAATGGCGGCCGTATCGATGCGTTTGGCGTTGGTACCAAACTCGGCGTGTCGGCAGATGCGCCGTATTTTGATATTGTTTACAAAATGGTGCATTTCAAGGACCGGGATATTAAGAAGTTGAGCCCCGGAAAGGCCAATCTCGCCAGCGAAAAGCAAGTGTTTCGCAAAACTGATCCAGACGGCCAATACCTGGAAGATGTCATCGGGGCAAAAGATGAAACCCCACCGGAGAACTCCCATTCACTTCTGCAGCCGGTTATGGAGCAGGGCCGTCGCCAGGTTGCGGTTGCGGGCCTTGATGAGATCCGCAGCCATGTCGCGCGGAACTTATCCTGCCTGGCTGACACGTATAAGGAACTTGCCCCGGGCGGGGAGTATCCGGTAAGGGTGAGTGCTCACCTAAACCGTATCCAGAATTTGTAAAAGCTCCGCAAAAATTTCAGTTTCTGATATTTCCAAGGCATACGGGTAAAATTTTTCTGCCGCCCGGTGCGGGTTGATTTCAGTTGTAAACGCCGAGCCTGAAAGCCTTGCGCGCGTCCGCCGAAAAAAGGTTGCATCTTTCGGACCGGTTGGGCTAAAAGGGACTTTATTTGAATTTCCGGAAAAGGTGCTTATTATTTAACTTTCTGTAATTCTATATGGATTTTATGGAATTAGGGTCCAGGAAATTCAATATAAGCAACGCTTGAACGAAAACCGGGATTTTTCGCAAAGGGCTTTTTATAAAAAGCGGGCGGCGGAAATTTTAAGCGCCGAAAGACTGGAACTTTTTAAAGACGGTTTACGTTGGGGCACTAAATAAGGGAGCGGTATGCCTGCGCTTCCGCAAAGGAGAGATTCGTATGCATTATGAAGGCCATATCATCCGGCCGCCAAGCGAGGCCAACAGCATTCTGCTGCAGGTTACCGTGGGGTGTTCGCATAACAAGTGCACCTTTTGCGCCACGTATAAAGGCGAGCGGTTTAAAATTAAGCCCGATGACATTATCAAGGAAGACATCGCCTTTGCCGCCAGATACTGCAAAAATCAGGACCGGCTCTTTATCTGTGACGGCGATGCACTGATTGTGCCCCAGAAAAGGCTGCTTCAAATACTGAAGGAAATTGAATCCCAGCTGCCCTGGGTCAAGCGGGTGGGCGTGTATGCCAACAGCAAGGGCATTAAGATGAAAACGGATGAAGAGCTTCAGGAGCTCCGGCGTCACGGATTGAAAATCGCCTACATGGGACTTGAATCCGGCGATGACGCAACCCTTAAATATGTAAACAAGGGCGCCTCCGCCCAGACCATGATAGATATGGGACGGAAAATCCGGGCTGCAGGAGTTCATTTGTCCATTACTGTTCTTCTGGGTTTAGGCGGCCGGGAGCAGTCTCAGATTCACGCGCAGGCCACGGGCAAAGTGCTGAGTGCCATTGACCCGGAATATGTGGGTGCATTGAGCCTCATGCTGATTCCGGGCACACCGCTGCACGACGATTATGAAGCCGGCCGCTTCGAATTGCTGGGTTCCGGGGAGATGCTGGCCGAATTAAGAACCATGTTCGCCCATACGGAACTCTCAAACGGGCTGTTTCACGCCAACCATGCCTCCAATTATCTGCCGATCCGGGCCAAGCTGCCGGAGGAGAAAGAAAAGACGATTCAGCTCATTGATTCCGCCCTCGAGGGAAAGGTTTCGCTGAAACCTGAATTTTTGAGAGCCCTTTAATCCGGTAAAAATATTTGAATTTGATAAACACTTAATAAGTTGATTCCGGATGGCGATGCAAGTGGACTTTTCAATAGCCATCAAGCTTAAAAGGAGCCTGAGTGATGAAACAATGTCCGAGCGGGGACCCGTCCCATATAGACATGCTGTGCATCAATACACTGCGCACACTATCGATTGACGCCATTCAAAAAGCCAATTCCGGCCATCCCGGGGCCCCGATGGGGATGGCGCCGGCAGCGTACGTGCTGTGGAAAAAACACCTGCGGCACAGTCCGGAAAATCCGCAATGGTATGATCGGGACCGCTTTATCCTGTCTGCCGGTCATGCTTCGATGCTTCTCTACAGCCTCCTGTATTTATTCGGCTACAATTTGAGCATTGAGGACCTCCAGTCCTTCAGGCAATGGAGAAGTATTACCCCGGGGCATCCGGAATATCGCATTACACCGGGGATTGAGACAACGACCGGACCCCTGGGCCAGGGCATTGGCAATGCAGTGGGCATGGCAATGGCTGAAAGCCACCTGGAAAGCCTGTTTAATCACCCGGGAAGGGAAATCGTCAATCATTTTACATATGTCATGTGCGGTGACGGCGACCTGATGGAAGGCATCTCCTATGAAGCCGCGTCCCTGGCCGGCCATCTTGGCCTGGGCAAACTGATCTGTTTATATGATGACAATGGGATATCCATTGAAGGCGATACCGGCATTACCTTTACCGAGGATGTCGCCGCGCGTTTTCGGGCCTGTGATTGGCAGGTGCTGCCCGTGGCTGATGGAAATGATGTGGAAGCCATTGACCAGGCGATAACAGCTGCCCGGCAGGAAACCGATAAGCCGACCCTGATCATCCTGCGTACCCATATAGCTTTTGGCAGCCCCAACAAGCAGGGGTCGGCCGATGCCCATGGCGCACCGCTGGGCGAAGATGAAGTGCTCTTAACCAAACAGTTTCTGGGTTGTCCCGAAAATGAATTGTTCTGTGTGCCGGAGGCCGTGCGCGCTCATTGCCGGGAGGCAGTGGTTGCGGGAAAAGAACTGGAGACGCAGTGGAAGTCAATCTTTGAGGATTATCAAAAGGTATTTCCCGAACAGGCAAAAAGCTTCATGGACATGCAGGATCGTGGGTTGGCAGATGACTGGGATGTCAATATGCCCCTGTATTCGCCGACGGATGAAAAGATTGCCACGCGCAAGGCATCGGGCATGGTTATCAATGCCCTGTCCGGTAAAATTCCCGGTCTCATTGGCGGCTCAGCCGATCTGGCGCCATCTAATAAAACCATTCTTGATGGTTCTGTCGATTTTCAGAAAGAGACGCCTAATGGCCGCAACATTCGTTTCGGTGTGCGCGAGCATTCCATGGGCGCCATTTTAAACGGAATGATTCTGCATCACGGCCTGCGTCCCTTCGGTGCGACGTTTCTGGTGTTTGCCGACTACATGCGGCCGGCCATCCGACTGGCGGCGTTGATGAAACAGCCTGTTATCTATATTTTTACGCACGACAGCATCTCCGTGGGTGAAGACGGTCCGACCCATCAGCCGGTGGAGCACCTCGCCTCCCTTCGCGCCTTTCCAAACCTCACCGTCATCCGCCCGGCGGATGCCAATGAAACCGTGGCCGCCTGGAGAAGTGCCATTTTGAGTTCAGATTCGCCGGTGGCCCTTATTCTGAGCCGGCAAAAGCTGCCGATTATTGACAGGAACCAGTATGCACCGGCAGCAGAACTGGAAAAGGGCGCCTATGTGCTTGCAGATACCAATCAAACACCGGATTTAATTCTGATCGGCACTGGCTCCGAGGTTCATATCTGCCTGGAAGCCCGCCAGAAACTGGCAGAGCAAAAGATTAACGCCCGGGTGGTAAGTATGCCGAGTTGGGAATTGTTTGACCAGATGCCCAAGGCCTATCAGGACAGTGTGCTGCCGCCGTCAGTGAAATGTCGTATTGCGGTGGAGGCGGGAATTCCCATGGGCTGGGAGCGCTATATCGGTGCAGCGGGCAAAATGATTGGAATGCACCGTTTCGGCGCGTCTGCGCCGGGACCGGTGATGATGGAAAAGTTCGGGTTTAGCGCTGAAAATATTGTCCAAACCGCAAAAAAGCTTTTAAGCTGAAGAATAGGTGTGATGTATTGATAGCTCCCGCTGGTAGGCATTGATAAATGCTTCGGCATCCCCCCGGATCTTGATGCCGGTAATGGAACGGCGAAAGGCCGTGCTCGCCGGAAGTCCCCTGGAAAACCAGCCCAGTCGGCTTCTCAGCATCCGGCAGGCTTTTTTCTCACCGAAAAGCGCAATGGTTTCATCCATGTATCGCCGCATCATTTCAAACCGGGCCAGGGGATCAACCGGCGGAATCGGCGCCTGATTGACGGCGGCCATGGCCTGGGTAAAAAACCAGGGGTTGCCAATGGCCGCCCGGCCGATCATCACGGCGTCGCAATGAGTTTGCGCCAGCATGGCCGGGACATCTGATGGCTTTTTAATATCACCATTGCCGATGACCGCAATGGCCGTTTTCTGCTTGATTGTTCGAATCAGCTGCCAGTCTGCAGATCCTCGAAAACCCTGCCCGGCAGTTCTGGGGTGGATGGTAACAGCGTCTGCACCGCAGTCCTGGGCAATCTTTGCCAGTTTGACGGCCTGTTTGCCGGAAGGTTCCCAGCCGGCGCGCATTTTTACCGTCAGTGGAATTTGTATGGCTTTTCGCATGGTTTTGATAATTGCTTCCGCCCGATCGAGATCCTTCATCAATGCCACCCCGGCACCGGTTCTGACCACTTTTTTAACCGCACAGCCAAAGTTGATNTCAATGACATCGGCTCCCCGGGCTTCAACCGCTGCCGCGGCTTCGGCCATAATTTCCGGTTGCTGGCCAAACAGCTGGATGGCAACTGGTTTTTCAACCTCCGACATGACCAGCATGTTCCACGTTTCCTCGGAGCCGTAATGCAGACCGTTGGAACTAATCATTTCACTGCTGACAAGGCCGCAGCCGGCCTCTTTGGCCAATATGCGGAAAGGCATGTGGGTTATTCCGGCCAGCGGCGCGAGGATCAACGGGTTGGAAAGACTGAGAGATCCGATATTCATTTCGTGTCCTTTGATGGATTGGCGTAGCAGAACAGGCAGTTGTGGCGGCACGGCTGCAATTTATACGAACCGATATCCCATGCCCGTGTACAGCCGCATCCCTGCTTGACCCGCTGTCCTGTATCTTTTTGCAGAGAAAGATTCCCGCCGAATAACGCCGTCAGAAGCCGGCCGGAGATGCATTCACTGGTCCGGATGCTGGAATTTTCCGGAAGCTGCGCCATCACCTCTTTTTCGCAGCAGGTGGCGAGGCTGATACCCATGGGGGTTAGCTGTTCGGCCATCCGTTCGAGTATCCGGACCTTCTTTTCCATGGGGGGATCAAGGAAAAAGAAGCCCGGATGTTTTGAAAGTCGTTTTTTGATTTTTCCATAATGATCCATAAAGCTGGTAATGCAACGCTTTATGCCCAATTCGCGCATCACAGCGGCGATTTCACGAAAATCCTGAAAGTTGTGGGTTGCTTCGCCGCCGGGAAGGGTGAAAAAGCAGACAGGGTCAAATCGCCAGTTGATGCATTCGGGCCCAAAGCGCTCACAAAGGCGGCTCAGTGTTTCAAACCGCTCGGCAAGGGGGGCGATGTTTGGTTCCAGCCAGGAGGATTCGGAGTTTACGGTAAAATTGAAGAAAAGGTGGTACCCCAGTCGCTTGAGTGCCTCTCCGTATGCCTTGTCGATAAAGCACCTGAAGTCTTTGGACCAGAAAACAATCGTATGCACATGATCAGGTGTCGCAATTACCCTGGATCGTTTTTGATTGTAAGGGTTGGCCACTTCGAAGGCCCCCCTTTTGATGGACTGCATGAACCACTCCATGTAAAAGGCGGGGATGTCGGTCCGCCGGGAGGCGGAAATAATGATGGGCGCGGGTTGACGGGTTGTCATTTATTTTTTTTGGGGTCTCTATCCCACAGGGAAACCACCTTGGTCTCCTCGGCGGCGGGGGTTTTCCGATGGGTCTCACCTTTTTCCCGGCTTGCGTCAGGGTCTTCTTCTTTCGCATCGGTTCCAGGGGATTCCGCCGGCGGGGCTTCAATTTTTTCAAGCCGCATCCGGTTGCCCCCCATGGTGAACTCCTCGCCGTTGATATAAACATCCCGGAGAATCCAGGTCACCGTCTGCACCGGAATCTGGAGCAGCAGCAGTTTGATATGATACCAGTCCTTCTTGGCATCCGGCGTGATCGCTTCGATGCGGGCGAAACTGACCGGCTGATCCTCGTAATAGATTAATATAATATCATTTTCCTGTGCCATGGGGAATGCCTCATTAATTTTTTCCTAGTATATGATGAATTTATGACGGATGCAAGGGCGTCAGTCAGAAGCGTGGGGGAACAGGAGGGTTCTTATCCAGTGGAGAAGGGAGTTTTCCTTGAGATTTTCCCGGTCAATACGGTCGATATCCTTTTCCAGCATGGGGGGATCGGCAAACCATTCTGATCGCCTGGCAAACGGCTGCGTCGGATCCAGTTCTTTTACCACCCGTGCCGGGTTGCCTACGGCAATTGTGTTGGCGGGGATTGAACGCACTACTACGGATCCGGCCCCAATGATACTGTTGTCCCCAATATCCACGCCTTTGCAGATAATGGAACTGTCGCCGATCCACACATTCTCCCCGAGGGAAACCGGCTCGGTGGGTCCGATGGTCCATATGCGGTTGTAGATGCCATGCCAGTCCGCATCCGTAATATAGGCATGACTGGCCAGCATGGTGTTATTGCCGATACGGATATGGTCAGCCGAGCTTATCCGCACACCGGGGCAAATAAGGCAGTAATCCCCGATTTCGATTCCGCCCTTGCTTTTTTCTTCCGGCCAGACCGTTAGGCGGACCTTTTTGTCCGGGGAGCTCAAAATGTTGGCATGTTTGCCAATGCGCACCGGGGTGCCGAAGACTTCAATATTCCATGGGTGGATAACCATATAGCCCGCTCCGAGCCGATCGAACTGGGGGGCGAGAAAGTGTCGGGCGTAGGCTTGCTGAAATTGCATGTAAGCCTTTTTCAAAAAATAGGGACGATGGTCTCTTCGCAATGAAAGGGCCTTATCTCAGATATCTGGAAAATTCAGAGGTGTTCCAGAAGTTGTGGTTGAATAGCCCGGCAGCCGGCGTGAGTTGATAGAGGGCATCGGCTGCCATAATAACCACTGCATTGGTCCAGGAGATTTTATCCTCAGGCCAGATTACCATGTCGGGATAGGTAAATCCGCACCAGTAGGATCCATCGTCGAATTTCCGATCAATCAACCAATTGAAAACAATGCCGGCGGTTTTATGGCTGCCCATGGCTGCCATTGCCAGGACCAGTTCACAGGTTTCCGCAATGGTCACCCACGGCCTGTCGGATACACATAAAACGCCCATTCCTTCAACAACAAATTTCTTCCATTGCTGATCGATCCGCTCACGAGCCGCGTCCCCGTCCACAGCGCCAGAGAGAACCGGGTAAAACCAGTCCATTGAATAGCGGGACTTGGTAATGTTAAAAAGGTGGTAGCCGTCACGGATGGCATCTCCCAGCATGTGCCATGCATCCTTCCAGGTGGCTTTGTCTTTACCCAGAAGCCCGGCAATCGACAGCGCACACTTGATGCTCATAAAAATCGAACTGGAACCAGTCAGCAGCGCCATGGGATCAACGTCCAACTCCGGGCTTTTGGCCCAGTAGATTTCACCGGTTGGCGCCTGAAGGCTTATCGCAAAGTCAATACCGGCTTCAATCGTCGGCCACATTTGATACAGAAAGCGAAGATCCCGGCTAATCAGGTAATAGTGGAAGACCCCCACGGCAATATAGGCTGACAGATTGGTCTCCCGTGTCCGGTCCAATGGCTCGCCGTTGTGGTAGGCGGCATACCAGCTGCCGTCAGAGAGTTGAATTTTTGCCAGCCATTCATATGCGCGGCGGGCTTCCGTCAAATACCCGCAAATGGAAAGACCCATGGCGGCTTCCACGTGATCCCAGGGATCGGTTTTCCCATCTTTACTCCAGGGTATTTCCCCGCTCTCTTTCTGCAAGTCGACAATCAATGAAGCGATGGTTTCTATATCAACCGAAACCGCCGGTTTTTTCCACTGCACCTCCACTTTCATAGCTTCTCCAACCTTTTGCGTCTTTTTTGACGGCAAGCATTGTCACACAAATCTGAACATCCCTCAAATCATTAAAACCATTTATATCTCATAAACCGGCCGGAGAAGCAATCAAATTCGGTTAATTCAAACGGTTTATCAGGCTGTTAACTTATACGGGGCATCAATGTCCATTGGATCGCCCAATTACCGCTGTCATCGAGTTGATCCAGGCACACGATACCGCCGTTCTGGAATTTCATGACCGTGATTTCCGGATTGCCGGCCGTCAGGTAGCTGGCCAGTCGTTCCATGAAGGGAAGATGTCCCACCAGCATCAGGTTGCTGCTATCGATGGCTTCAGCGATGGGCGCCACATCGTCTAACGCCTTTATGCCGCTCATTTCTGAAATGCTGTCACCCGCGTTCAGGTGCCGGCCAAATATTTCAGCTGTTTGCAGGGCCCGCTGTTTCCCGCTGTGTCGGATTTTATCGACTACAACCGAGTAGCTCGCAGCGGTTTGGGCAATCCGTTCCACCTCGGCCATGCCTTCCTCGGAAAGCGGCTGTTGCGGATCTACATCCTTTTTAACGTTTTTTCCGTGCTGAACCAGGTAAAGCGCCATTAGAAACCTCCTTTTGATCGCAATTATATTACCTTTCTATTAAATTATTAATCAAGTGAGGAGGTCCTCGCAAACATTGGGCCTGGGGGAGAGTCATGACAAGGAAGGAAAAACCTTTTGCGCCCTGTAATCACACAGGCTTGCGGGAGTTAAAATTATCCTTATTTTAAATTGACGGTCTGCCTTTTGTATTCGCCGGCAGGTGGAACGGCTTAAAAGATTCTTGACGGAATTTGTTAAGTGGCATAGATATTTACAGTATTCCAGGTTTTGGATTTGAAAGGAGAAAAGGCTTAAATGGTATATACAATTGCACTTGCGGGAAAAGGCGGCACCGGCAAAACAACACTTGCCGGGCTGCTTGTCAAATATATGGTAAAATCCGGGAAAACACCGATTCTTGCCGTTGATGCGGATTCCAATTTCAACTTTAATGAAGTGCTGGGCCTTGAGGTTCCGGACACGCTCGGCGATGCGCGGGAAGATATGAAAAAAGGGGCTGTGCCCAGCGGGATGACCAAAGACGTGTTCATGACCATGCGAATGGAAGAAGCGGTTATTGAAACGGGGGATTATGATCTCATCGTGATGGGACAGCCCGAAGGGCAGGGCTGCTATTGTGCGGCCAATACGCTGCTGACCAATTGCCTTGAGCGCCTGTCGGATAATTATCCTTACATCGTGATGGACAACGAAGCCGGCATGGAGCATATCAGCCGGTTGACAACCAAGAATGTGGATGTGCTGCTGATTGTTACCGATGCGTCCAGACGGGGACTTCAGGCGGCCCTTAGGATCAATGATCTGTCAAAAGAGCTCAATATCGGGGTGAAGCGGACTTGCCTGATTTTTAATCAGGCCAAAGATGGGGTGCCGGAAAAGGTAGCCCAGATGGTTGCGGATGCCGGGGTGGAATTGTTGGGAGCGGTGCCGGAGGATGCCTCCATTTATGAGTATGACCTTGAAGGCACGCCCATCGTGGACTTACCGGAAGAGACGAAATCGGTGAGTGCGGCTTATGGGTTGTTTGAAAAGCTTTTTTGATATGAAAAATCAGTTATTGTGGTTTCAATGGACTGCCGGGTAAAATGCGTGGCCGCTGAGCAGCGAAGCAAGGTGCCACCCTATCCATACCTTTATATTTATTATGTTTCAGGCCGGGTAACCGGCATTTGCGAGGGACTTTTCAGTCCCTCATTTATTGGCAACTGGCAGGAGGGGGAAACATCTTTTCTTTTTTTTACCGAACCGGCAGAGGAGCAGGTGGCGGGGTTTTTAGCTAATCAGCCGCATCTGGCATTAATTGATCGGTTCACGATGAGCTATGAGGACTGGCACGGCGGCCCGATTCTTCCGCTTCAGGCGGGCCGTTTCCGGGTGATGCCCCCATGGGCGGCTGAGCCCGCCGGGCCGGGGGATATATGTGTTATGCTGGATCCCGGGGTGGTCTTTGGGGCCGGCAATCACCCGACAACCCGCCATTGCCTTTTGGCGCTGGAATGGTTGATGGGCCGGGAATCTGTTGCGACCGTGCTCGATCTGGGCACGGGCACCGGACTTTTGGCCATCGCGGCGGCCAAACTCGGGGCGCAGAAAACCCTTGCGGTGGACAACAATTTCCTGGCAGCCGCTACTGCTTTGCGCAATATTCGTCTCAACCAACTGGAAAAATGGGTTTTTTCGGTCTCCGGCAGCGCAGAGGAGTTTATGGATTGGCCGGCGGACCTGGTGGTAGCCAATATTCATTTTGATATTATGAGGAGGCTGGTCGAAACATCCGGCTTCAAGCAGAAAAAATGGTTTGTCCTATCCGGGCTCATGCGTACCCAGGCAGGGCGGATTAAGGATCGAATCACCGGCTATGGGGCGTTAATCCTCGATGAGTGGATTGAGGACGGCAGTTGGTATACCATCTGCGGAAAAAATCACTGAATCCGTTTTAAGCGTCGAAAGGGTGCTTAATGTATATTAAATGCTGGGGCTCGAGAGGTTCTATACCCGTTTCCGGGCCCGAGTATCATAAATACGGCGGTGATACTACCTGTATCGAAATCCGTACAAAAAACGGAGAGTTGATTATTGTGGATGCCGGAACCGGCATGCGCCGGCTGGGCAACCAGTTGACCATCGAGGGATGCCATCACTGCCATGTCCTGTTTACCCATTCCCACTGGGATCATCTGCTGGGATTCCCCTTTTTTAAACTTTTATTCAGTCCGGATGCCGATATTCATATCTACCGGTGCCCCTTTCCCGGAAAGTTTGTTGAAACCATTGTCACCAAAATGATGAGCCCGCCGCATTTTCCCGTTCGATATTCAGATCTGCGGGCAAAAATTTCCTATCATGACGGCTGTCCATCAAGCTTTCAGATTGATACCGTGACGGTTACGCCCATTGCCTTGAGTCATCCCAACAATGGTTGTGGCTACAAGTTTGAGGAAGACGGCAAAACCTTCGTTTTTCTAACCGACAATGAGTTGGGATATACCCATGCGGGCGGCTTGAAGTTTAAGGACTACAAAATTTTTTGTGAAGATGCGGACCTGTTGTTCCATGATGCCGAATATACGCCGGAGGAATATGCGGAGAGCATTGAGTGGGGGCACTCCACCTATACGGACGCCCTGGATCTGGCTATTGATGCCGGCGTAAAACGCCTGGGACTCATCCATCACAACCGGGACCGAACGGATCAGGGCATGGATCATATTGTCAATCAGTGCCGCAGCATTATAGCGGAGCGCAAGGCGGGATTGATATGCTGTGCAGTCGGCCGCGACATGAGTTTTACCGTATGAGGAATCCCGGGAAAGGACCCGTCTGTTTTTTATATGCAGCGAAACCCTGACGGATGGACTGTAAGCATTGAACTGCCCCGGCCCAGTCTGGAGGACAACCGGGCGGATGCGGATCGATTGCAAGCCGCTTTGAAAAAGACGTTTGACTGCGACACTGTAGAGATCCGCCTCGCCTTGTTAAAGCAGCTTCCCCGCTGCCTGCGCCAATGGGAATATAGGATTCGCTGCCTTTGCTTCAACGATTACGGGCGCTGGCGGCTTCTGGGCATCAAGTCTCCCGCGGATGTATCCCCCTTTCTCGGGTTGGCAGTGGATCTGGGCACCACCCGGGTGGTGCTGCGACTGATCAATCTCGATACCGGCAAGCAAATGGCGGAGCAGGCCTTTGACAACCCGCAGATCGAGATCGGACCGGATATTCTGGAGCGCATTCATTTTGCCGACGCAAAGGACGGTCTGGCAAGACTCCATCAGCTGATAACCGAGGGCCTTCAAACCCATATCGAACATGTTTGTAATGAGGTCGGCCACCATGCAAAAGATGTCTGCCTGCTGGCCGTTTCCGGTAACACGAGCATGGTGCATCTGTTTATGGGGCTCTTGCCCTCGGGCATTATTCGAGAGCCCTACATCCCTGTCGTCAACCGCCCCGGCCTGATGACCGCGAAATCGCTTAACCTGGATCTCGATCCCAATGCCGGAGTGTTTGTTTTTCCGAATGTGGGCAGTTATTTTGGCGGGGACTTGATCTCCGGCATTATTTACTCAGGGCTGCACGAGGGCACGGATATTGCCATGCTGGTTGATGTGGGGACCAACGCTGAAGTGGTGCTTGGCAACCGGGACTGGCTGGTTGTATGTGCCGGTGCTGCGGGCCCTGCCCTGGAAGGCGCTGTTTCCCGGATCGGTATGACAGCCGGTCCCGGTGTTATTGACCAGGTAATAATCGATCCCGGAACCGGGCATTTTGACCTTCACACCATCGATGATCAGCCGCCCAGGGGCATTTGCGGGTCCGGCATGATTGACCTGGTCGCCCAGTTGTTTCTTGCGGGGATTTTGGACATCAGGGGCCGCCTGGTTGCGGATGCGGCGCCGCAGCGCATTTTTGAATCAGATGAGGGCCGGCGCCTGGTGATTGTCGAGGCCGAAGCCTCGGCAACCGGTGAATCGCTTACAATCGGCCAGGCGGATCTTGACAGTCTTATCCGGTCCAAGGCGGCCATGTATACCATTCTTGAAACTATCACGGGGTACGTGGGCCTTGGATTTGATGATATCACCACCTTTTATGTGGCCGGCACCTTCGGCTCCTTTATCCGGCCCCGATCGGCCATCACTATCGGGATGATACCGGATTTGCCCGAAGAAACCTACCAATCCCTGGGTAACAGCTCACTGGGGGGCGCCACCCGGCTGCTTCAATCCCATGGCGTCATGGCCGAAATCGAGCGTGTCTACCAGAATATCACCTACCTGGAATTAAACGTAAATCAGGAGTTCATGAACCGCTTCAGCGCGGCCAAATTTTTACCCCATACCGAGGCAGCGCACTTTCCTTCCGTCAAACGCCCCTGATGAAGCGCTTTTTTTTAATTTGACACAGCGCTGCTAAATCCAAACGCCCGTTTAGGGGATCAGTAGAAAGTGCTGCACAAACCGTGGGTCCAGGTTTTGGGCAGACACTTCGCCGTATTCCCCGGCGATTTCATCAAACAGCTGCTCCAGTGCATCTCCCAGGTTAAGAGAGATTTCTTCCTGGGTGAATGCGGACTCCCTGGAAAGCCATCTTAGAAAATCCGATTTAATGGAATCCTTAATCCGCGGCGGCTCTGCAGCGGACTCCCAAAGCGAGCGATAAAACGGTTTGAAACGCTCCATCGGGATGGGATGGGCGCGCACCGGCAGGCCGCCTTCGTGCCGTGCCCAGAGGGTGAGGAGCAGGTTTTTGTAGGTAATGAAGAAGCCCTCCGGCAGATCAGCGGTCTCAATCGACATGCAGGAGAGCATGTCATCAAAGGCCATGGCTTGTTTTAATGCCCTGTGGGTGGCTTTGACATCGGCCAGAGATAAAAATTCCCGGTAAAGCGCCCCGGTTTCATAATTATCAAAAAATCGCGGCCGGTTGACCAGGAGGCCCCCGATGACCCCGACCAGGTATTCATCCCAGAAGCTCAGCGCCAGGCGGTTATTGGCAAACCAGCTTTGCTGCTGCCATTGTTTGGCGCGCTGCCGCAGGTTGGTTACCAACCCGTAGCCCAGCCGAAAGATATCGATCAGGGGATAAGTTTGAATAAATGCCGCTGTCTTGTTGTCATCCAGACGGGTATTTTTCCCGGCCAGCCGCTCAAATCCGATTTCAAGATAACCGCAGGCTTTTTTTACGATCTCGCGCAATTCGGTGCGCTCGTGAATAGGTTTCTGGTCGGCGGAGGCAATCTGATTGCAAAGCCCGGCAAATTCAATTTGAATCTTTTTCAGCGTTTCATCCAGGCGGATAAGGCTCAAGGCCCGGGAAAAACGGTTGTCCTTTTCAAGAAACGCAAGATGATTTAAAGGAATCGGGAAAAAGAGATCCGGCCGGCTTTGGAGGGACATCTGTTTTTCCCGTTTTTGCATCACCCTGACCTTTATCGGCTGGTATACGCCAACCGCTTCATCAAAAGGCAGAAACCCCTTTTCCGCCAGCCGTACGTTGCGGAACCGGTAGGCCGCTTCCTCGCTCTCTGCC
>P_1C_Sed_2_UnCtyDRAFT_1000089_pt1 | contig 26068 bp, 19 predicted proteins | sample Pon1CUnioCityCA_4_FD_10229 | JGI IMG/M metagenome (IMG submission 10229) | reverse complement strand
GCTCGAACGGTCGAGGATTTTCTCTCCCGCCGTACACGGGCCTTGCTCCTGAACGCCCGGGCCAGTATGGAGATGGCACCCAAAGTGGCCGCGCTTATGGCGCGTGAATTGAAAAAAGACGAGGCCTGGGAGGCTGATCAAATTCAGCGGTTCCGGCATCTGGCAAGAAGTTACGTGATACCGGAAAAATAGACAGGGTTCAGTTTCCAAAACCCAGCGTCAGCTATTAGCGGCCGGCTTCAGCCGCCCCACGAGAAAACCGTCTATCATCAGGCTGATGAAGTGATGCGCCACGCAAACCAGGAGTGCCAGTCCATATTCCGGGAACAAGGTGACCTGGAGGATAACAGAGAGCGGCAGGGTCTTTTGAATGCCCATAAATAATATGCTTTCACGTTTGCCGGACGGTATGTGAAATAAGCGCAGCAGGGTCCATGCCACCGACAGAAGCGCCAGGTGAAAGCCGGTGACCGCCAGTGCCACATACATCAATTCCGCCCCGGATTGCAATAATACCGGTTTTGACTGGGCAATGCCCATCCATACGATGCAAAGAATCAGCAATTGATTGGCCTTCTGAAGGCGGCTTCCCTGACGGGTCACCCTTTGTGCTAAAATGGAGCGGACAAAAAGACCGGAGACAAGCGGCAGCACCACGAACAATCCGATTTTTGTCATTACCGCGACCTTGTCAATAATCACGGTTGTATCATTTCCCGTCATCTCTAAAAGCAATGATAATGAAACCGGGATGGTTACCACTGAGAGCAGGTTAGCGATCACGGTGATCACCAGGGCATGTGCCATCAGACCTCCGGCTGCAGCGGTCATGACCACTCCGCTGCTTAGCGTGGTGGGCATGACCGCAACGAGAAAAAGCCCGATCCGTATCCCTGTATGCATGGGCAAAGCTACCAGAACACCGCTTATCGCAGGGGAGACAATAAATATCAGAAAAAGGGCAAGAACAGTTCCTTTAACATTTTTTAATCCCGAGCGGATCTGGGCCGGGTCAAGTATCATCCCGGAAAAAAAGAATACCAGGCAAATCACAAGATCCGGTCCGTAATGCTGCTTGGCCCATCGTCCTGCCTCAGCTGTCAGTTCTGACATGTCCGCCAGTGTCACCAAAAACACCAAAGCCAGGCCAATTAAAAACCAATACTTTTTGATCCAGTTCAAAAATTCCACTCCATTTTTCGATGGATTCCAAACACGACTTTTTTATTGCAGACTAAATTTAAATCAGGTTACAAATATAAAATTTGCATATACCAATAATAGAAAGGCTAATCTACAAAGAATTGAGCTGTATTAAACAAGTATCCAATTAAAAGTTTCTTTCAATGCGGCTCAAGCAAATCATATGCGCTTAAAACGACTTGAAATATCAGGATTTAAAACCTTTCCCGACAAATCGGCCATCGAATTTCCGCCGGGGATTTCCGCTGTTGTCGGTCCCAATGGATGCGGCAAAAGCAATATTTTTGATGCAATCAAATGGGTGATGGGCGAGCAGAGCATCAAGCAGCTGCGCGGCAAATCCATGGGGGATGTTATTTTTGCCGGCACGGACAAACGCTCCCCGGTAAATTTGGCCGAAGTATCCCTGACTTTGACAAATGATGGAACCGGCAAGCCGAATGCCCCCCACCAGCATTCTGAAATAATGATTACCCGGCGTCTCTATCGCTCCGGCGAAACCGCATATCTCTTAAATAAACAGCCCTGCCGCCTAAAAGACATCCACAATATTTTTCTTGGCGCCGGCATGGGATCCAAATCCTGTGCGATTGTCCAGCAGGGCAATATCGGTGCGATTACCGAAGCCTCTGCCGATGAGAGAAGAAGCTTTATCGAAGAGGCCGCCGGCGTCATGCGATACAAGACCCGGAAGAAGGAAGCCCTGGCCAAGGTCGAGACAACGCGCCAGAATCTGGAGCGTTTAAACGACATTATCGATGAAATCGAGCAGCAGCTGACCGGTCTTTCTCAACAGGCAGATGCCGCCAGGGAGTATAAACGCCTGCAAAGCAAATTAAAAGAAACCGACATCCAGGTGGCGGTATATTATTACCTGAGCTACGGCCGGCAGATTGAAAATGCCGAAGTCCGGCTAAAGGAGCTTTCAGAAAAGGATGAGGCCCATACGGAGACGCTGGAGGAATTAAAGGCCCGGCTCGAAAAGATGCAATCCGAATCTGCGACCCGGGATGCGGCCATTTCGCAAAAACGAACGCAAGCTTCCGAAAAACAACGAAAAATCGACAAGCTTGAAGCTGATCGGGACTACCGGGAGCAGGAAAAAGAGCGCTTGTCCGTTGAGTTGGAAGAATTGCAAACCTCGCTTCAGAACCTGATGGAGAAAAACGAAAAACTTGAAGGGGAAATCACGGATGAAAAAGAAAGTGAAGAACAGCTCTCGGCCGCTATTGCCTCGATCCAGGCCTCCATGGACCAGCAGGCCCAAAAATCCAAAGATATTCGCGATCAGCTGAGCCATTTACAGGAAACACTGGAAGAGCAGCAGAAACGCCTCATGGAGTTGTCTGCATACAAGGCCAAATATCAGAACATCTATCAAAATGCCCAGGCTAACAAGGATAGTCTGAAGAAACGGATCAAACGCTTGAATACCGATGAAGACGAAGCCATGCAGTCAGTTGAATCGTTATCGCAGCGCGAATCCGAAGAAAAAGCCCGTTTGGATACGCTTGCCGGGAGGCGCGACGAATTGCAGGAAAAGGTCACTGAAACCCGGCGAAACCTCTCGGCAAAAAATGAGTCCCTCAGTGAACAGGTTAAAACTGTCAATACGCTTGCCAATGAGCGCAGCCGGATCCGTTCCAGGTATTCGGCTTTAAAAAAAATGGAAGACAACTACGAGTGGTATAAGGACGGTGTTAAATTCATCATGCGGCACCCGGAGCATATTGCCGTTGGTGCGGAAGAGGAAAACCCGGCCATATGGGGCATCATCGCCGATTTTGTAACCCCGGCGGCCGGATTTGAGCTGGCGCTAGAGGCCTGCCTGGGGGAGGCCCTTCAGTTTATCCTGGTCACTGATGCACAGATTGGAGTTGATTCCATCGCTTACCTGCGCCAAAAGGAGGCCGGCCGTTGCGGATTCATGGCACTGCGCCAGAGCCGGGCCGAATCGGATTGCCTCAACCAGGAGGAAGCTGAAGAGGATTACCTGATCAATCACCTCGTTATTCGTTCCGGATTTGAGGACACCATCCACAAACTACTGGGCCGGGCCCTTGTTGCAGAAGATTTTGACAGTGCCCTTGAGCTTCGCACAACTTACCCCCAAGCCACTGTGGTTACCCCCCAGGGAGATTTGGTCACATCCAGCGGGGTAATGATCGGCGGCAGCAGCAACAAGTTGACTGGTATCTATGAGAAAAAGCAGGAGATTCGGGAGCTTGACCAGAAAATCACGGACTTGACCAAAGCCATCACGGAAGCGGAACAGATTAAGACCGGACTGGAAAGCGAAAGCCGGGAACTCGAAACCCACCTGCATGAAATGAGCACCCGGCGCTCAGAGACCGAAAAAGAGGTCGCCCAGCTTGAAAAGGATCTCTACAAAACCGCCGAACGCTTAAAACATGGCCGCCGTCAGCACGAGATCATCTGCCTTGAGAAGCAACGGCTGGAAGGTGAAAAAGAAGATGTTGAAACCGAGATTCAAACCCATGACACGGCACTTGAAGAAATCAAACAGGATATTGCCGCAGCAGATACGGCTGTCAACGATACCAAAAAAGAAATCAGCGCGCTCTCCGAGCGCATAAAATCCTATGATCAGCAGGAAGTCGATTTAAAATTAGACAGGACCAAGCTTCAGGCAGAGCTCGAGGGTGCCCGGACAACGCTTAAACGGCTGCGGAAATTCAGTGAAGACAGCGCAGCCCAGATTGAGGATGCCCGCGCTGACATTGAAATAAAAACTGAAAAAAAGGATGCTGCCGCAGAAACAAGGGACTCGCTGAACGTGACGATTGCAAAGGAGCACGCCGAACTGGATGCCATCAGCGAAGCGCTCAAAGCCGAGGAGAAGTATTTTCACTCCCTGGTAAAAGAATTAAAATCTACGGATAACACCATATCAAAGACCAAACAGAGCCTTTCCCGGAGCCAGGAGCAACGGCATCAGATCGAGCTTGATCTCTCCCGCTACCGGATCAACCAGGATAACGTGGTCAACCGATTTTTGGAGCACTACGCGGATTCCTTTATGGGATATATAAAGGCGTACCAGGAAACCGTGGGGGCCCCGGATTTCTCAATTGATCGACTGGAAAGGGACCGGACGGAATACAAAACCGCTTTGGAAGCGCTTGGCGATGTCAATCTGGGGGCTATCGAGGCTTATGATACGCAAAAAGAGCGATATGATTTTTTTATCAAGCACCGCGATGATCTCGTTAATGCCTTAAATGACCTGCAGAATCTAATTCAACGCATCAACAAGATTACACAAAAGCTGTTTACTGAAACTTTTGCCGCCATCAATGAAAAGTTCCAGGAATTGTTTCCCCGTTTATTTGAAGGTGGCGCGGCCTGGCTGGAGCTGACCCAGCCAAACAACCCCCTGGAGACCGGGGTTGAATTATTGATCCATCCGCCCGGAAAAAAAGTGAGCCGCCTTAGCCTGCTGTCCGGCGGTGAAAAGGCATTATCGGCGATCGCCTTCATTTTTGCGATCTTTCTCATCAATCCCGCCTCCTACTGCCTGCTCGATGAAATTGATGCACCTCTGGATGAAGTCAACATTCACCGGTTTAATGAATTGTTGAAAATTATCGGTGAAAAGTCGCAAATCATCATGGTCACCCACAACAAAAAAAGTATGGAATTCGCCGAAGTGCTCTATGGCATTACCATGGGAGAAAGCGGTGTTTCCCGGATCGTCTCCGTGGACATTAATAAAATACTAACGGATAAAACGAAAGCCACGGTTTCATCACAAGATTTTCTGGAGTTGCAATGATTAAATCCCTGCTTGAAATAATTGACTTCCTGTTCAACTGGATTACTGCGCAAGGCCTTGCGTTTATACCCGAAATTGCAGGCTTTATCGTTATTTTCTGCTTGATAATCGCCTGGCGGCGATTGCGGCGGCGCCGGCGGATGAGGTTATCTGCCAGAGCAAAGGCCCCGCAGCCAAGCTCAAGAAAGCCGGCAACAGAGGATGCCCCGGAATTGCCGGATAAAGAAGAAATTACTCAATTTATACCGGAAACCCCTGAAAAGCCAGCCGAAAAATTGCAAAAAATCGAAGTGCAAGCCCCGGACCAACCGGATACCGAGGCAGCTGCCGGGCCCGAGGGATTTTTCAAAAGACTTCAGAATGGATTGACCAAAACCCGCAAAACGCTTGGACGTCAGTTAGATACTATCTTTTCAGAAAACCAAGGTCTTGATGATGAAGCGCTGGAGCAGATCGAGGAGACGCTGATTACCGCAGATGTTGGATTGGACACGACCATGGCCCTGATTGACCGGCTGTCTGCATCTGCAGCACAGATCCACGATATGAATTCGTTTAAAGATTTGCTGAAAAAAGAAATGCGGGCTTTGCTCGAAACAGAATCCTCTCCCCGACCAGTGGACACCAAGCCCTATGTTATCATGGTAGTTGGCGTCAACGGGGTTGGCAAAACAACGACCATCGGTAAACTGGCTGCCAAGTACCGATCCGAGGGGAAAAAAGTCATTCTCGGGGCAGCGGATACTTTCCGAGCGGCTGCAGTCGAACAACTTGAAGTCTGGGCGCAACGGGCTGATGCAGAGATCGTCAAACATCGCGATAAAGCTGATCCCGCAGCTGTCGCTTATGACGCGGTGGCGGCGGCCCTTGCCAGAAATGCGGATGTTGTGATTGTAGATACCGCCGGTCGCCTCCATACTAAAGTCAACCTGATGGAGCAATTAAAAAAAATCAAGCGAACCATTGCCAGGCAAATTTTGGACGCCCCTCATGAGATCCTGCTGGTCGTTGATGCGACTACCGGACAGAATGCCCTGTCACAGGCCAAACTTTTTCACCAGCACATGGGAGTGACCGGTATTGTACTAAGCAAACTGGATGGAACGGCCAAAGGCGGCATAGTGCTCGGCATCAGTCATGGCCTGAAGATCCCCATACGTTATATCGGAGTTGGCGAGCAAATTTCTGACCTTCAGGAGTTTGACCCGCAGTTGTTCGTTGATGCGCTGCTGTAATTCCTGTCAATCCTTAACAGACAACTCATTTCAAGGTTGCCTGAATAAATAAGGAGGGAGATGACGGAACCCATTTATTATTGACTCACTCCATTTTCCATGATCAAGTAACGGTTCAGGCCATCCGCATCGGTTTAACTACCATGCTTGGGTGGATGCCATGATAATGGGGTTTTCAGTTCATATAAATACAGTATCTTGATACCCTGCTAATTCAAAACGCAACGGGCAAGGGGATTAACAGGTTTTTATTTTAAAAAAAATCGAAAAAATCGCATTTTATGTATTGACATGGAGTCATGCCTCCTATAAGGTTCCAAATAATCAGGGCTTTTTTAACCTTAACATGAAAAAGGGAGGGAATTATGACAAAGGCAGAGATCGTCGAAAAGATGGCTAAAGATGCCGGTATCTCAAAGGTGGCTGCCAGTGCAGCGTTGAACTCCTTTATGGACGGGGTAACCAAGGCACTTAAGAAAAAAGACGGAAAAGTGACGCTGGTTGGTTTCGGCACTTTTGCTAAAGTACGCCGCAAAGCAAGAACGGGTCGCAATCCGCAAACCGGAGAGCCCATCAAGATCAAAGCCCGAAATGTGGTCAAGTTCAAACCGGGCAAAATGTTACGGGATTCGATTTAGGAAGTAGCTCTCTCCATTTCTTGAAGGCGGTGATTTCTTATGGAAATTGCCGCCTTTTTTGTTTGTAGCAGATCGGCGCGGGCCAGGTTAGGAATAACTTCCGGTACTACAATTAAACCTTTTAACTCGTGTAGCGAATGCTGAAATCTCTGAATTCACCCATATAGATATCTTCCTCAACATCTACATGGGTTACCCGAGCTACCCGCGGCCCTTTCCGACACCAATCCAGCATTTGATCAACCTTTGGAGAATCCCCTTCAATAAGGGCCTCAACGGAGCCGTCCGCTTTGTTACGGACCCACCCATACACACCGATTTTATCTGCCGCCCGTGATGTCTCCATCCGGAAATTAACGCCTTGAACCAGCCCTTGAATGACAACTCGAATTCTTTTTTTATCCGCCATAATCAGATCACCTCTTATCTATAGTAAAAATGAACTTTCTTTTCTATAGCAGGGTGCCGCACAGAACAAATGTTGGGCCATTTACCGAGCCATTTTTTTTATAATTTAACAATAATCCACTTCAACGCAAGCTGCTCGGTGAAGATCGGGCGATCAGATTTTTTAATTCGGCTTCAGTTATGATCGTCACACCCAGCTGCCGGGCTTTGTCCAATTTTGATCCCGGGGATTCGCCGGCTACGACATAATCGGTATTTTTGCTGACCGAGCCGGTCACGGAACCACCCTCACCCTGAATCTGCTGCCTGGCCTGGTCCCGGGTCATGGTCTCGAGACTGCCGGTTAAAACAAAGGTAAGGCCCTCTAATTGACCGCGCCGGGAAGAGGCCACCGCACTTTCTATCTCAACACCACTGTTTATAAGAGCCTCGATTGTCGCCAGGTTTTCATTCCGGCTGAAAAATTGGGTAATACTGGCCGCAACTACCGGCCCGATGCCATCAATCGCTTCGAGTTCCTCCCGGCTCGCTCGGGACAGCGCCCCGGGGCCGCTGTATCGGGTTGCGAGAACATCGGCAATATGCTGACCCACATGCCGGATACCTATGGCATACAAAAACCTGGAAAACGAAATTTTTCTGCTGGCCTGGATGGCATTGACCAAATTGTCGGCCGATTTATCCCCCATCCGATCCAATTCCCGCAGCTGTTCCCGGGTTAGTTGAAATAAATCTGCATATGAGCTCACCACTTGCTTTTCCACCAGTTGATCAATAAGTTTATTCCCCAATCCATCAATATCAAACGCCGCCTTTGAGGCAAAGTGCCGGATGTTGGCTTTAAGCTGAGCGGGACAGGCAATATTGATGCACCGGGTTATGGCCTCTTCATCACGGACCGCTCTTGTCCCGCATACCGGACAGGTTTTGGGCATGCGAAAGGGGGCTTCCGATCCGTTTCGGGCGGAATCAATCACTTTTACCACTTCTGGAATCACATCGCCGGCCCGCTGCACAAAGACCTGATCCCCGATGCGCACGTCCTTCTTTTTTACCTCATCTTCATTGTGCAGGGAAGCCCGGCTGACCGTCACCCCGCCGACATTGACCGGTTCCAGCCGGGCCACCGGTGTCAGTGCCCCGGTGCGTCCCACCTGAACCTGAATATCCAAAACACGGGTGCGCTCCTGAAGGGCCTCAAATTTTATCGCAATGGCCCAACGAGGCTGTTTTGAGGTGGCTCCCAGCTTTTGCTGCAAAGAAAACCGATCCACCTTAACCACCATGCCGTCAATTTCATAATCCAGGGACAGACGTTTTTCCCTTAAATACTGATAGTAATCCAGGATCTCGGGAAGGGTTACCTGATAGCGGATCAGGGGATTGATGCGAAAACCGAATTGCTCCAGCCGTCTAAGCGACTCCGCATGGGAGTCTGTCTCCCGCAATTCCGGGGCAAGCCCAATCCCGTAAATATTGATATCAAGCGGGCGTTTGGCGGTAATTCTGGAATCCAGCTGTCGCAGTGAGCCGGCGGCCGCATTTCTGGCATTGGCAAAAAGGGGGAGGTTTTCAAATAAGCGGCGATCATTGAGGGCTTTAAAATTTTTTTTTGTAATAAACACCTCGCCCCTCACCTCCAGCTGCTCCGGTGGTTGACGGTCTGCCGGCATCTGAAGAACGAGGGGAACGGAGGTTATGGTTTTGATATTGGGGGTGATGACCTCCCCTACCTCGCCGTCGCCGCGGGTAGAAGCCATTGCCAGGCTCCCGTTTTCATAAATCAATTCTACGGCGACACCATCCAGCTTGGGTTCGACCGTGTAGCGGATCCTTTCATCAAGGCCCAGGCCCCGGATGACGCGCTGATCAAAAGCACGCAGGTCAGCTTCGCTAAAGCCTTTATCCAGGCTGAGCATGGGAATTGAATGCCGGACGGTTTCAAACTTCTCAAGGGGCTGCGAACCCACCCGGGCGGTCGGTGAATCCGAATCCGCAAGCTCGGGATGGGTTTGTTCCAGCTCGATGAGTTCCTGCATCATCCGGTCGTATTCAGTATCTGAAATTTCCGGGTCGTCGCGAACAAAATATCGGTAATTGTGCCGGTGCAGCTCTTTTTTCAAGAAGTTTGCGCGTTGTGCATACCTTGTATCAGCTGGGCTTGCCATGAGATTTCCTATTTGTTGGGATCAACAAGAACCGTCAACGTCTCTTTAATCTCATCAATTACATCATAGAACCACATCACATCTTCAATACTCAGGCGTCCCGCTTTTGCCGGGCGCCTTTCGGTACCGTCCTTTTTCATTAAAATCCGGGGGCCGATCTGGAGCTTGGGCTCGCCTTCCCCGTATTGATTAATGGATACATGCAGCCCAGTTTCCTCGCACACCCATTCTTTAAGCAGTTTATCCTTTTCCGGATCATAACCGGCCATAAAGTATTTTCCTCCGTTTATGTTGAAATTTTTGAAAAATCCGCCAGCAATGCAAAAAGCTGCGCTATCTGGTTGAGCAGGGCCAAGCGGTTTCGCCGAAGCGAGGGATCCTCGGTCATCACCAGAACATCATCGAAGAATCGATCCACGCTTTTGCGCAGGTCTGCCACGGCATTAAATGCCCTGTCGATTGCCCCGGTGTCAAGGTTTTGGCGGACCTGCCCCTCGATGATCATAAATGCATCATGCAGGGCGGTTTCGGTCTCGTATTCAAAAAGCGCGGGATTCACGCTGGTCTGTGCGGTGTCCGCAGGATCAGCCTTGCGAATAATGTTGACCACCCGTTTAAATCCAACAGCCAGCGTGTCAAACTCCGGTTGCGCTTTCAGGCGCTGCAGCGACCGGGCTTTGGCTGCGATCACCGGCACCGGTTCATCAGCCCTGGAGACAGCAATGACTGCAGCAACCGCATCTTTTGATATACTTTCCGATTCGAGTATATGCGCCAGGCGTGCGGTTAAAAACTCCGAAGTCTGTCCAGCCGCATTATTGTCGGGGTTGGTGGGTTGAATACCGTCAAAAGTTGAAAGACTTGCCAGAACCAGCCAGTTTATGGAAACCGACAGGCTGTTTTCCAGGATAATCTGAAGCAGGCCAATGCCCTGCCGTCTGAGGGCATAAGGATCCGAGGCCCCGGTGGGAATCAGGCCGATTAAAAAGCAGCCGCAAACGGAATCCATCTTGTCAGCAAGGCTCAGCAAGGAACCCGGCAGGGTTTCCGGAAGTGCCCCCCCGGAAGCCGTTGGCCGGTAGTGCTCCTCAATGGCCCGGGAAACACTTTCCGGCTCATCGGCGGATTGTGCATAGATTCTTCCCATGACGCCCTGGAGCTTGGGAAATTCATTCACCATGAGGGAAACGAGATCCGACTTGCTTAGAAAGGCAGCGCGATCCAGGTATTGAACCGTTTGTTCATCGAGCCGCAGATGGTGTCCCAACTGATTGGCAATACTTCTGATCCGGATGACTTTGTCGTAAACAGACCCAAGCTCCGCCTGGAACAGAACCGACTTGAGCTTACGGGTCATCGCATCAAGGGAGGTCTTGCGATCGGTTCGAAAAAAGAAACGGGCATCTTCCAATCGGGCCTTTAACACCCTTTCATGGCCCTGCTTGACAAGATCCATGTCGCTGGCCAAAGTATTGTTGACTGCCAGGAAATGAGGCATTACCCGGTCATCGGCATCTACAACGGCAAAATAGCGTTGATGTTCCCGCATGGCGGTTATCAGGACTTCCCGGGGAAGCTCCAGAAAACGGTCCTCAAATCGGCCGAGCACAGTTGCCGGATATTCAATCAAATGGGTCACAATCGCCACAAGCTCCGGATCCGGTAAAACCTTGCCCCTCACTGTTTTGACGGCTTCTGTCATTTGCTGTTCCATCAGCTGCCGACGCTTTGCGATATCTGCAATAACCCAGGACGCCTCAAGGATTTCAAGATATTGACCGGGTTCGGCAAGTTTGATTTTTTTTGGATGCAGAAACCGGTGGCCGAAGGTGTAGCGCCCGCTTTTGTTATCACCGACAGTACAGGAGATCACCTGAGTGCCCAGCAGGGCCAGCAGAGAATGAATCGGCCGGGCAAAATGGATGGGCAGGCTGGCCCATCGCATGGTTTTGGGAAATGGAATGGACAATATGATACCTGCAAGGGAGTTTTTGAGAATCGTAGGGGTGGCCTGTCCGGGGTCTGTTTTGCGGGCTGCGACGTATCTGCCCTTATCCGTCTCGATAACCGATAAGCGCGCCGGCGAAATCTTATTTTTTTCGGCAAATTTTTTAGCCGCCACCGTTGGATGCCCGTTTTCGTCGAAAGCAATCCGAGCCGGCGGGCCTGTCTGCTCAAGGGTTTTCGGTGTCTGCCGATCGGCGACATCCTCAATCATAACAGAAAGCCGGCGCGGGGTGCCGAATACGCTGGTTGTGCCGTGCTCAATCCGGTTTTCATCCAGATGCTGCACCAGGTGATCGGAAAATGCGTGTAACGCCGGATCGATATATCCGGCAGGGATTTCTTCGGTCCCGATTTCAATCAGCAATTGGGCCATTGTTACCTCTGACAATAGGTTTTCGTTATACCTGCTTGTTCATTAATGGGTGCCCCATCTCCTCCCGCTGACGGATATAGGCATCGGCGCAGCGCCTGGCGAGCTGTCGGATCCGGCCGATATAGCCTGTCCGTTCGGTCACGCTGATGGCCCCCCGGGCATCGAGCAGATTAAACACATGAGAACATTTCAAACAGTATTCATAGGCCGGCACCACCAAGCCGTCTGCTATAATCCGCCGGGATTCGGCCTCAAATTTAGCAAAGCAGTCGAAAAGCATTTCCACATCGGCGGTTTCAAAATTATAACGGGACTGCTCCACCTCTTGCCTGTGATGAATATCCCGGTAATTGAGATGGTCATTCCACTTCAGGTCGAAAACATTATCCACGCCCTGCAAATACATGCAGATGCGCTCCAACCCATACGTTATTTCAACCGATACCGGATGCACCTCAATGCTGCCGGCAATTTGAAAATAGGTAAACTGAGTGATTTCCATCCCGTCAAGCCAGACTTCCCATCCCAGGCCGGCAGCACCGAGTGTCGGCGACTCCCAGTCATCTTCAATGAAACGAATATCGTGCTCCAGAGCATTGATGCCCAGTGCTTTAAGACTTTGCAGATATTGGGTCTGAACGTCTTTTGGCGAAGGTTTTAAGATAACCTGGAACTGATAGTAATGCTGCAGCCGGTAGGGGTTTTCCCCGTACCGGCCGTCGGTGGGCCGCCTGGATGGCTGCACATAGGCTGCATGCCATGGCTCCGGGCCAAGCGATTTTAATAAAGTGGCCGGATGAAAGGTACCGGCACCGACTTCCAGGTCGTAGGGCTGGGCCAGTACACATCCCTTTCTCGCCCAGAAATTCTGCAATAAAAGGATAGCCTCCTGAAACTTCATCTGCTGTTTCCACCTGTATTCGTAATTTCCTGATTCGAAGCCGTCTCTTCAGCCGAAAGCGGACTTAACCCTTGCCAATCCACCTCAACATCAAATAGCTGACTGCCATTTGTATCATTTAGAATATACTGCCATCTGTCTTTTAATTCCAAGATGGCGCCCGGCTCGCCTATCGCCCAAATGCACCCGCCGCCGCCGGCCCCGCAAAACCGGGCCCCGCAATGATGATCACGGGCTGCACGGACAAGAAGCCAGCCGGTATCATTTAGCACCTCCGGTGTTAATTGGCACCGAAGGTCAACCTCACGGTTCATCGAATCCACGGCTGCCTCAAAATCCAGGGATTTCAGGGCGACGGCAAAGGCTTTCGTGCACCCGGCCATTTCAGACCACTGCTGCCAGTACTCACCGGACAACCATTGGCGGACCCATTTGCCGTTAATATTTTTTGATTCATGCGGTATTCCGCAATAAGCCAGCAGAATGGATTTGTCAAGCCTTGAGTACTGATTTGACTGGTTTAATAATTCTCTTTGAAATAAATCCCTGCAGCCGAAGCCTTTCCAGTGCCAGGCATTTACGCCCCCATATGCGGCAGCCAGTTGGTCCTGCAGGCCGCAGGGAACCCCGGCGGTGCTCTCTTCAATGGCATGGGCCAACAGGGCAATCTGCTGGAGGCAAATCTGTTCTCGGCCCAGACGCTCATGAAGCTGCTGATAGGCGCCGATCAAGGCTACCGCAGCGACAGAAGATCCCCCAAGCGCACTTCTGGGAGGGGAGGCCGAGTCGATTTGAATATGGATGCCATCCAAATGAAAATATGCTGCCAGGGCTGTTATAAGGCCCATGGAATGGTTAAAAGGCAGCCGCCCCAGCTCATATTCAGCACTCTCAAAGCCGCGGGATGAAATTTTAATAAAGCCTTTGGGGTAGGGATACAAACGGACGGTCGTGCGCAGGTTCACCGCGATGTTGACAGTGCAGGGACATAGATAGGCCAGAGGATAATAAAAACTGCTGATATCCAGCGTCCCGCCCATATCTATGCGGCAGGGGGCAGAGGCCTGGATCGTCTCCGATGCCAGTATGTCTTGAGCAGATACGGCCATTTCCGGTTCAGGATTTCTGTAATCGAATGCGGTTTAAGAACTTGAGGCTCTTGGGTTCCCGGCCCAGATGATAAGGCACAAAGGCCTCCAGGCACAAAAGTCCTTCTCTGGTGGCCAGCCCTGTAAATTTAAGTCGCTGCGCATGTTTTAACGGACTGGACTGGATCCAGAGCAGTTGTTTGACGGTTCCCCGTGAAAGCGGATACGGAAGCGCCTGACCTGACAAACATCCCTGGCATATTAAGCCGCCCTTTGCAAGATCAAACCCACACGTTTCACCCCCCATGGACTCCAGCTTCGTGCGGCAGCGACTGCATTCCTTGAAATTTGGAGAAAGCCCTGAGATCTTTAAAAAATAAAGTTGAAAAACAATGCTCGTCACAGCCGGAGACCGGCCCTTGTCCAGGGATTGAAGGCAGTAGCGGAGCAGGTGGAAAATATTTTCCTGGGCCCTTCCCTCCTCAAGCCAGGCAAGCAAGAGTTCGCTCCAATAACTGGCATAGGCAGTTTTCTGCAGATTGCCGCGAATATTGGCGAATGGATGCTTCAACCAGACTTCCTGCATTATTGGCAGCCCGCCTTTTTTGGGCAGGGCCCCCACAAGGCCGATCTCTGAGAAAAGCTCCAGTGTGCCGGAAAACCGTTTTCGACTCTTCCTGGCATATTTGGCGATCATGGACACCTTGCCATGCGCAAGGGTCAACAAGGTCACGATCAGGTCATACTCGCCGTATTCAACCCGGCGCAGAAGAATTCCGGAAGTGGATAGATGGAACATGTATCACATGATACCGAGGAAAAAGGTTGCAAGCTGAAAATAGAAAAAAACGCTGAGAATGTCGATTGATGTGGTGACAAAGGGACCGGTGGCAACTGCCGGATCAATTTCAAAACGAGCAAAGACCATGGGCAAAAAAGAACCGACAAGGGCTGCAATCGTCATGGAGGAAGCTACGCCCACCCCTACGGAGATGGCAACCACAGCGACATTGGAATGCATCTGGGCCACAATCGCCAGCATCAACCCATAGACCCCTCCGAGAATCAACCCGATCAGCAGTTCCTTGGAAACGACGCGTCCCAGGTGTCGGACATTGATCCGACCCGTGGCAATTCCCCGGACCACGATAGTGGAGGATTGAATACCGATATTACCCCCCATTCCCATGATCACGGGGATAAAAGCAGCCAAATAGGAGATTTGCCTTAAGCTCTCCTCAAAGTGGCCGATGATAAATACAGCTATAATCCCGCCAACAAAACTTGCAAACAACCAGGGCAGTCGGATTCGGGTGCTTCTCAGAACTGATTTGGTTTCAACGAACTCTTCTCCAGCCCCAGCCATTTTCAGAATGTCTTCGGTGGCTTCCTCCCTGAAAACATCGATAACATCATCCACAGTAACAATACCGACCATCTGCTGATCTTCATCCACAACCGGAACCGCCAGAAAATTGTACCGGGCCACAATTTTGGCCACCTCTTCCTGGTCCATTTCCGTTTTAACCGAGACGACATCCGTGGCCATAAACTCTTTCAAAGGGGTGTCCGACGGAACCACCACCAGCTGACGCAGCGAACAGACCCCCACCAGGCGGTTATTTTCCTCGACCACATAAATGTAGAAGGGCATTTCCACATCTTTATATTCCTGGGTCTGAAGTGATTCAATCACTTCCTTGGCGGTCATGTTTTCATTAAGGGCGATAAAGTCCGGGATCATTATGGCCCCGGCTGTATCATCCTCATATTTAAGCAAGCCCTCAACATCCTCGGAGCCTGCTTTTTTCATGCTCTCAATCACCGTATCCGCTTTTTCCTGGGGCAGGAGCCGAAGCAGCGCGCCACCGTCATCCGAGGGCATATACTCAAGGATCTCCGTCAATTCCGCCACGCTAAGTTCTTCAATGATCGTTAGCGTGATATCCTCGTCAAGTTCACTGAGGACAATCCCTCTTTTTTCCCGGTTGTCTATTAGATGAAACAGTTCTCTCTGATTATGCGCAGAAAGGGAGGGGAACACAGCAGACAGGTCAGCTGCGTGGATTTTGCTGAGGATCTTTTTCAGCCGCGAATAAGAGCCCCGCCTTAAAAGCCGTTTGACCGTTTCAATCAGAATTTTATTTCGTTCACTCAGCATTGCTGGTTCGATTCTCGTTCTCTGACGGTTTGGACAGTTCCAAGGAAACAACTTCCCCGCTTTTGCCGGGGACATCGACCGGCACCCCGTTCAACCGCATCTCAAGCCCGCCCGCATTGCCGATTAACATCTTGATGCGCGAGTCGGCTTCAAGCTCCACGTGATCCTTCGGCCTTAAAAGATATTCCAGAGGTTCTTCGCCATCAATATTGATCTTAATCCATGTTTTCTCGATAGTTTCGATAACCAGAACCAATTTCCCGGGCGTTTTATTGCCGGGTTCCGCTGTTGTGGTTTCAGGTTGATGGGACATAGCGGGCCTTTCATCGGCAGGCTCGGCAGCCTGGAATACATCCCAGTGATAAAACAGCCCGATCGATATGCCGCCAATAGCAGCGAGCAGCAACAGGGGAAAAAACATTCGCAGCAGCATCTTGTTTCTCTGCTGCGCCTGTGTTGCGAACGCATTAGCCCTCGGCATATAAGCGCTACGGTTGATTTCATAGCGATCGATAAGGTCATCCGGATCTATTCCGATATAGCCGGCATAGGATCGCAGAATTCCCTTAACATAGATTTCATCCGGCAGTTGCTCATGATCCTCCGCCTCAATATGCGTCAGCTTGTTTACGCTGACCTTCAGTGCTTCTGAGACTGTTTTAAGGTCTATCCCTTTCTGTTCACGGATCGCTTTGACATAACGGCCGAAGGATACCGGGCTTAAATCAGGGTTGGAGCGGTTGATATTCAATTATGACCCCTGAAATCACTGAAATCATGCCTTCAAATACACTCATCATATGGCATTCATTTTAAAAAAACAATTCATAAACGATTTTTTATGATCATGTCCCGGTTCAGCGGATTATTTGAATATGGGCCTCTTCCCGCAGCGTTTCAATCCATCCCTGGTATTTCTTATCCACGGCCTGCTGATACAATAATTCCCTGATTTCCCTGGATACCGATTCAAGGGATGCATTCGACGGTTGAACAATGTCTTCCAAGTAAAAAATTTGAAAGCCTTGATCAGTCTCAACGATGTCGGAAATGTCCCCTGGGGAGAGGATTTTTATCACTGATTGCAGCTCTTTTTGAAGATCATCCAGGGCAAAATTTCCTAATTCGCCGCCCTTTGAAGCATTGCTGCCCTCCGAATACTTTCCAGCAACGGATTCAAAGGATTTTCCTTCATCCAGTTCTGCCATGGCTTGATCCATCCGTTTCCGTAACTTTTCGCGTTCATCAGGGCTTGATGGGTCCTCCAGTGCCATAAATATGTTTTTCAAGCGGTATTGGGGTTGTTCCTGGTATTTTTCCGGATGACTTTCATAGTATTCACGGATATCGGCATCAGTGATCACTACGCTTGACTTGACCTTTCGATTCACCAACTTGCTCTGTAGAATCTGGTGACGAATTTCTTCCCGATAGGTGTCCATATCCATGCCATTCATGCGCAAGGACTGCCTCAGGTCTTCATCCGTGTAATAATTCATCGATTTCACCTGTTCGATGGCATTATCGATTTCAGCGCTGGAAACCGAAAGGCCCTCGCTTTCAATGACCTGATCCGCCAGGGTGCGATTGATCAATAGGTTTAAGACTTCATTGCGTTGCTCATAAAAGCGCTCCTGCGCTTTGCCCGCCAAGGCATCCGCTGGCGATCTCTGTTCGGAAAAGCGCCTGTAGGCTTCTTCAAGTTCTTTGGCCCGGATGATGTCATCATTGACGATGGCAACAATACGATCCACCGTTTCGGTTGCTGAAGCCACTGCGCCCGGTGCAATGAGCAGGCAAAGCAAAACTAAAAGGATTCTGCAGGAGTGACTTATCCTGGTAGGCTGCATAATTACTTCCTCAATTTTTGGAATGAAAAGATTTTAATGGCATCACGACAAGTTCGAGCATCCGCTGATCAAACGCCTTTTTTTGTAGCCAATAAAATTTTTAATTATTAACAAACGTTGCGATCTCCATCAAGGTGTTTTTCGCTTCTGCCAACAATTGCGGCATGGATTTGGTGGATACCTGAACTTTTAATGTGTTCTCCGCAGTGAACATAAACCGCTCCGGGGATTTGTCAATCAAGTCCAACACGCCAAAGGGGTGCTTCTGGTGGGCTTCTGAAAACGTCAGGACCATCAAACCTTCGGTCAGATCAAGGCGTTTGACCCCGGCTTTTATAGCCAGAATACGAAGCATGATTTTCAGAAGCAGATTTTGTGCCGGCTCCGGCAGGGCCCCAAACCTGTCTGCGAGCTCTGATTTGATTTCAGCGATCTCTTTTAAGTTGCTCATCCGGGCCAGTCGCCGGTAAATCGATAGACGTTGGTCGATTTCCGTAATATAGCTTTCCGGGATATATACGGACATGGGCACATTTATTTCCGGTTCAAGCTTCTCAACAACCGCTTCCCCCTTTAATCGGGAAACTGATTCTTCAAGCAGTCGCAGAAACATGTCATAGCCAACCGCTGCGATATGACCGGACTGTTCCACACCCAGGGCCGCCCCTCCGCCGCGTATTTTCAAATCATTCATGGCAATCTGAAAGCCGGCACCCAGATCACTGTGCTCCATCAACACCTTGAGCCGTTTCTGGGCATCCCGGGAGAGCGCCGCATCCTTGGGAACAAACAAATAGGCGTAGGCCTGTTCATTGGACCGGCCCACACGGCCCCGCAACTGGTAAATCTGGGCCAGACCGAAACGATCGGCACGGTTGATGATCATTGTATTGGCATTTGGGATATCAAGGCCGGATTCAACAATAGTGGTGCATACCAGCATATCAATCTCGCGATTCATGAATTGATACATGGCCTTCTCCAGTTCATCCTCCCCCAGCCTGCCGTGGGCAACAGCCAGTCGGACTTCCGGAACCAGGTCCTGCAAGTATTTCGCCGTGTTCCAAATGGTGTGAATATTGTTATGCACAAAAAAAGTCTGCCCGCCCCGCTCCAGTTCCTTGCGTATGGCTTCCGTGATAATCATGGGGTCAAATTCCGAAATATAAGAGATGATGGGCCGCCTCAATTCCGGGGGAGTTTGGATGACACTGATGTCGCGAACCCCCATCAGGGACATATGCAGCGTCCGGGGTATCGGTGTTGCGGTCATGGACAAAACATCCACTTCACTTCTCAGTTTTTTGAGGTTTTCCTTGTGCTTCACACCGAATCGCTGCTCTTCGTCAATAACAATCAAGCCCAGGTCTTTAAATTTTACGTCTTTTTGCAGAAGCCGGTGAGTTCCGATGACAATGTCGATTTGGCCCTTCTTCAGGTGATTGATTATCTCTCGCTGTCGCTTAAGTGATCGAAACCGGTTTAGACATGCAATATTGACCGGATACCTGGAAAAGCGCTCGGAAAAAGTCACATAATGCTGCTCCGCCAGCAGCGTGGTGGGAACCAGCAAAGCCAACTGCTTGCCGTCATTGACTGATTTAAATGCAGCACGCAGCGCCACTTCGGTTTTACCGTAGCCGACATCTCCACAAATCAGACGATCCATGGGGCGCTCCTGCTCCATGTCGGTGATGACATCATCAATGGCCCGCAACTGGTCAGTGGTTTCTTCAAAAGGAAAACCTGCTTCAAAATCCTTGTAATAGGTGTCGGGCGGACTAAAGGCATAACCACTCCCCGCCCGCCTGGCCGCGTAGAGTTCAAGCAGTTCATTGGCAATTTTTTCTACGGATTCTTTGGCCTTGGCCCGTGAGCGGTGCCAGGATTTGCCGCCCAACTTATCCAGCGCCGGCTCCATGCCTTCCACGCCCATATATTTCTGGACCATATCCATCCGGTCCACCGGAAGATACAGTTTGTCCCCGTCCTTATAGCTGAGTTGCAGAAAATCACTCGTCATTCCCTCTATTGACAGCTTGAGCAAGCCTTTAAATTTCCCTATGCCATGTTCTATGTGGACTACCCGGTCGTCAATGTTTAGCTCGCCAAAATCAAGCAACTGGGTCTGAACTTCATCAAGGCGTCTTTTACGCGGACGCCTTGGCATACGATTGCCGAATATTTCCGCTTCCGTAATGACAGCAAGAGATAACTCCTGCCATACAAATCCTTCAGTCAAACGGCCCAAATAGATGTAAGCCCGGCCGGGTCTGAGTTTTAAAGGATCCGGCTGATCCGTAATATCGATTGACAGCCCGTACGGTTTGAGAAGATCCTGAATGCGCTTTGCCTGTGGTGCCGTGTTAAAAAGCAGAAGTGTAAGAAAACCCGCTGACCGGTGCTCGTCAATCCATTGGGCGAGTGGCTTCAAGGCAGACTCGTCTTTTTTCCCGCTGCGCAGATAGTTAGATATTTCCGAGTTGTCATGCGCATTTAAGTATATGGAGGGGGTGTCCGTTTGGTCGCTTTCAGATGCCGGCAATGACCTGAAAGACAGGTTGTTTAGAGCGGCCCGGCGACTTGCGACCGAGTCCCATTTTTCATAGAGATGCTCGGGATCCACACATAAGCGATTTTCACTGCTGGCCTGCAAATAATTGCGATTCGCCATGTTCTCGGCATAAACCGCTTCTTTTTCAATCTCGCCGGCCTCAGCCTGGATCCAAAGGGTTTTTTCCGGGATATAATCAAAAATTGTATCCAACTTGGAATAAATTAGCGGCAGCAGACTTTCCAGTCCGTTAAAAACCCCTTCCTCCCGGATCCGGGCGATAAAGCGATCCCTCTTTTCAACGGAGAGGCCCAACTCCTGCCCATGCCCCCGGACCCGTTTGATAACTTCTTCAAACCATGGCTTTTTTAGGATTGCCTCCCTTGCCGGCAGTATAATGGCTTCATCAACACGTTTAGTTTTGCGCTGGGTGTTGGGCGAAAAAAACCGAATGGAATCCACCGTATCGCCGAACCATTCAATCCGGATCGGTTCGTTATACATGGGGGAGAACACATCGATGATGCCGCCCCGAACAGCGTACTCGCCGGGCTCTTCAACCAGAGTGGAGTATGTGTAGCCTCCGGCATGCAGATGAGCGGTAAGGGCGTCGCGTTCAAAGTCCTCCCCGGTCATTAACAGTTCCGCGTAATCATTGACAATTGACTTGGGGATCAGGCGCTGCAGCAGGGTCTCGGCCGGTAACAGGACAATCATGGCATCCGCAGCGTCCGATGCCAATCGATATAAAATATTGATACGCCTGGCCGCGGTTTCATTATGATAGGCGATCTGCTTGAACGGTAAAATATTATAAGGCGGAAAAACAGTTATTTCCCGGTTGCCGCCGCCAATAAAAATTTGCAGGTCAGCAGCCATGGCATCACAGATTTTGCGTGTGGGCAAAATCATAAATATCGGACGGTTTATGTTCCGGGCAATTTGTGCGGTTACATATGCCCGCTCAGAACCCGAAGCGTTAGTGCAAACCAGCGGTTTGCCGGCCTGGATCGCCTCGATAATCGCCCTCACAGGAGTGTTGGTATGAAAATCAACCTTCATTGGAAGTATCCTTTGAATCACGTAAGTATGGGTAACAATTACCCGATATTTTAAAATCCCTTGACGCTCGGTCAATGGCGTGTTAAGTGGGTTGCTATATTTTCAGCCGACGTAGCTCAGCTGGTAGAGCAGCTCACTCGTAATGAGCAGGCCAGCGGTTCGAGTCCGCTCGTCGGCTCCAGTTAACACCAGGGGGTTCGCATCACGCGGAACCCCTTTTTAATTGATGAAGCCATACTTGGCAACCCTAATCCATACACCCGTGAATGAGGACCGATTTCAGGAACAGAAAACCGCCAACCCTTTTGATAAATTGAAAAATGACTTGACATAGTTTTGACGCGAATGTATTTTGAGCAATATTAATAGTATTTGGCTGTATGGTTTAAATTGCATAAATGATCAACACGTTATAATGGATTATGAACCGCACTGACGATAATGAAATAAAAACTGAAATCGATGCAATTGTTTCCAGAATCGATAAAATAATTAAAGCTGTCAACCAGCACTATCCGGAAACCACTGCAACCCAAACGGGTGAAAAATCCGGGACACAGACAGAAGAGCCGTAATTAACCCTCAATCAGCCGTGACCAGGAGGCATAATGGCACTGACGAAAAATAATATCGTAGAGAGAATAAACGAGCTTGGCTTCACAAAGAAAAAATCGGTTGATATTGTAGAAAATCTTCTTGAGATCATTAAACGAAGCCTGGAAAACAATGAGGATGTGCTTGTCTCAGGGTTTGGGAAATTCTGCGTAAAAGAAAAATCCACCCGCCGTGGCCGCAATCCCGCCACAGGCAGCGATTTGCTCCTGGATGCGAGGAACGTGGTAACTTTCAAATGCTCCGGTAAATTACGGGAAGCCATTAATAAGCACCAGGCCAGCTAAAGGTGCGGCTGGCAACAGCGGGAGAAATACTTCCATCCCCGCCCCCCACCCGTTGGCTTGCCAGAAGAACATTATAAAAAGCCTTCGCAATCGGCTCGCGAAGGCTTTTTATTTGCTTATATTGTAGAGTTTTATTTTATGCAGCAATGACGGATGGCTGATCTCGAGCAGTTGGGCGGCCTTGGTACGGTTTCCTTTCGTCGCCTCAAGCGCCCGCTGGATTAAATTCTGCTCAAGTATGGCCTTGCCCACTTTTAAAGAATATCCCTGGAATATGTCTTCCACGCGGGCATTGTCCATCTGGCTGCCCAGGTGAGAGGCCAGCAGGTCGGATTCTATAACCTGGCCTTCCGCCAGCACCACCGCCCGCTCCATAACATTCTCCAGTTCCCGGACATTTCCCGGCCAATGGTATTCCAGCAACAGGGACATGGCGGCGGGTGAAACCGTCTGGACCGGTTTTTTAAATTTTTTGCTGTATCGCTCGATAAAGTGATGACATAGCAAGGGGATGTCCTCGCTGCGTTCGATCAGGGGAGGCAGCCGGATCGGCATAACGTTTAAGCGGTAATATAGATCCTCCCGAAATTTCCCGGCCTCGACTTCTTTGGCCAGGTCTTTTGAAGTGGCGGCGATGATGCGAACATCCACATGCCTGGATTGGGTATTGCCCACCGGCCGGATCTGATTATCCTGCAATACCCGCAGGAGTTTGACCTGAAGCGAGAGGGGCAAATCCCCAACTTCGTCCAAAAATATGGACCCGCCGGAAGCTGCCGCAAACAATCCTTGATAATCCCGGTCTGCACCGGTGAAGGCGCCTTTTTTGTAGCCAAACAATTCGCTTTCAAGTAAAGCTTCAGGTATTCCACCACAATTTACCGGAATTAAACTGTTTTCTCTCCTTTGGCAATTAAAATGAATCCCCCTGGCGACCAGTTCCTTTCCCGTACCACTTTCCCCGGTGATCAAGACCGTTGTTTCAAAATGGGAAACCTTGGCGGCCAGCTTGAAAACATCCTGCATGGCCTTGCTTTTACCGATCATCTCTCCAAAACAAGAACTGTTTTCAATAACTTTGATTTGCTCTCGAAGCATGATGTTTTCTAATTGCAAATGCTCCCGTTCTTCGGCCTTTTTCAGGGTGAGCAGGATCTCGTCAGGCTTGAATGGCTTTGAAATATAATCATAGGCACCGAGTTTCATGGCTTCAACAGCGGTATCAATCGTCCCGTAGGCGGACATCATAATCACATTGGATTGCGCCAGATACTGCCGGGCGGCATTTAAAAATGCCATACCATCCATATTAGGCATGCGGATATCACAAAAAATAAACCGATATTGCCTTTCACTGACTTGCTTTAGTCCTTGAGCGCCGTCAGATGCCGTATCCACCGTGTAACCGGACTCAGTCAACAGCGTTTGCAGCATGTGCTGCATGTTGACTTCATCGTCAACTATGAGAATGCTGGGTGAAATTTTCTGGTTCATCAGCAACCCCTTCTTTTTCGGAAATTTGAAACGAAGGACCTTCTACAAGGTTAAGATAAATGGACATGGCAGTGCCTTGATTCACCTCGCTTCTGGCTTCAATGGTGCCGCCGAACTGCTCAATAATCATGTAGCTCACCGAGAGGCCAAGACCTGTGCCCTTGCCCGGTTCCTTGGTGGTATAGAAAGGGTCGAATATATTGTCGATTTCCTCACTTGCGATTCCAGCTCCATTATCAGCGACAACAATTTCGATAGTGGGAGACCGGCCAATGACTGCCGAATCCTGCGCATCTATTTGCCTGGTCTGCAGCTGGACCCGGCCGGCTTCCGAATTGCCGGAGAGCCTGATGGAGTCCGCGGCATTGATCAAAAGATTTACTAATACCTGTCTAAGTTGCTGATAATCCCCATAGACCTGATCATCAGCGGCGCAAAGATGATAGCTCATCGCTATATTTTGCATCAATGGCTGATCTGAGATCATCCCGCCGACATCCTGTATTAGTGCATGGATGGATAACACGGATTTTTCCCCGGGAGCGGTTCGCGAGAAATCGAGTAATTGCCTGATAATATTATTAATTCTAGAAATTTCGAATTCCGCCCGTTCAATATAATCCAGTTCCTTGCTACCAGCCTGAACGCACGACTGCCGTTTCAACAGGCCAAGATAGCCCAAAACAATGCCAATGGGATTGCCAATTTCGTGGGCAATCCCTGCTGACAAGCGCCCAACAGAGGCCAGTTTCTCCGCCCGTACCATTTCTTTCTGGGTTTTCTTAAGGTCATTGTGAGCTATCTCTAACGAATTTAAGGAGTTTTGAATTTTCTCCTTGTCCATCTCGATTCGCCTGCCCATCTGGTGAATCGCATTGGAAAGTCGACTGAATTCATGATTGTGCCGATCGGGATAAGCCGGGAACTGATCCGTTGAACGCACCTGCTCGGTCAGCCGAATAAACCGTTGAATGGGCCGCACCACGATCCTGCTGAACCTGAAAACCGCAAAGCCGGTAAGAAGAAAAAGGTTGGCAAGGGCGTAAAAAAAGATGAGCTTCTGGGATTCGCGCAAATTATGATAAATGTCCTCAAGCTGGATAAACAGTGTTATCGCCCCGGTTGGATGGATTTTCAAAATAGGCTCAGAGATGACAAGATACTTGTTTTGTTTCCAGAAAACGCCCCAGGTATTACCTGTAAAGAAATGTTGCGGACTTCCTGTGCTGATGGCCTTTTCATTCGCTCTGACCATCTCATTTTTAATGTGCGGTGGCGGTTCACCGAGTGCGGAATCTTTCCCCGCCTGATGGAACAATCCATAGGCCAGAAAGGGATGCGCGGGAGCAAGCCCTTCGTGCCCCTGCGACCCGATACGCCAGTGTCCGGAAGTCGGGGAATTGAAAAAATTACTGGTAAGCTCCTCAATCAATTGACTGCCATACTCAACCCGTTGCTGAATCAATTGGCTTTCGACAATACGGATCAGCACAAAATCGGTTAAAAGAATGGCAAGCAATAGAAAAAAAGCGAGATTAACACCTAATTTAGTTTTTAAGCCATGAATCATCACAATATGTCAATAAAACAAAACACCTGGATAAGGTTAATATACATCTATTCTAAACAAACATCCATGCATAGGCAACATCTTTTAACCGAGGGGGAAAAAGGACGCTCCAATATAAAAAGCCCCTGTCGTGCATAAAGCACTGCAGGGGCTTTTTATAAAAGATATTCCGGCGGCGTCCTACTCTCCCACACAGCTACCCGTGCAGTACCATCGGCGCTAAAGGGCTTAACTTCCGTGTTCGGGATGGGTACGGGTGTGTCCCCTTTGCCATCGCCACCGAAATAAATATGTTCTTTGTTTGCAATGTAGCCTCATCAAAACGCTCAGACCGAAAAAAGATTGTGGCTAAGCCGCACGGCCGATTAGTACCGGTTAGCTCAATGCGTTACCGCACTTACACACCCGGCCTATCTACCTCGTCTTCTTCAAGGGGCCTTCAGTTCCGATGTTTCCACCGGAAGGGATATCTTATCTTGGGGGGGGCTTCCCGCTTAGATGCTTTCAGCGGTTATCCCGACCGAACGTAGCTACCCAGCTATGCCGCTGGCGCGACAACTGGAACACCATTGGTTCGTCCATCCCGGTCCTCTCGTACTAGGGACAGCTCCCCTCAAATATCCTGCGCCCGCGAAAGATAGGGACCAAACTGTCTCACGAC
>P_1C_Sed_2_UnCtyDRAFT_1000088_pt1 | contig 26133 bp, 18 predicted proteins | sample Pon1CUnioCityCA_4_FD_10229 | JGI IMG/M metagenome (IMG submission 10229) | reverse complement strand
CGGCGGCCTGTTCAAGAATCACTTCTGCCGAATCGTAGCTGCCTGTTTGCAAATAGTATTCACCAAGACCTTCTTCAACCTCTTGTAATAACTGAGGATTCTCCAATGAATCAGCAACAAGCTGAGCTTCACCCAAAATATTACGCAATCTTCGAACCTCTCCCTTCCTCCTGGCCTCATCAGCTGCTTTTAAATATGAAAAAACTAATGCACTGTCAGATTCAGCATTATCTATTTTAACATCTTTCTGCTGATAGTCCTGTGCTAATACCTGAGAATCCGGCGATAATATTATCAGCATTAGCAAAATTATAGAGAAGCACGTATACGTTAATCGCTTGTCCATCGAATTTTGTTATTTCAGACTATTAATCTAATGGGGTGTCTTCTTCTTTAAAGAGGCAATGCGTGTCTTACCCTCCTGCGAAGACCAAAAATATACTATCAAACCGGTAGGATCAATTTCCAGCCTTGGCTGTCTTGCCCAACGGAATTTTATCCACCGCATCAAGCGCAGGAGTAGGATCGCCCATAATATAAAAATGGATTCCCGGAGCCCCGCCCTCCAATAGCTCTGTACACTGTTGCGCTGCCCATTCAACACCAATTTCTCTGGCATTATCAGGATCGGCTTGAACTTCATCTGATAGGGCTTCCGGTATATTCAAATGGAAAAATTTAGGTAGAAAGTTCAGATGTCGTTTTCTGGTAAGAACCTTCAAGCCCGGCACAATCGGACATTCAATACCAGCCGCACGACACTTTTCTACAAAATGGAAATAGGCATCATTGTTAAAAAACATCTGCGTAACGATGTAATCCCCGCCGGCATCGACTTTTTCTTTCAGTCTCGCGATATCAAAATCAAGATTAGGTGCCTCAAAATGCTTTTCAGGATACCCCGCAACACCCACACAAAAGTTTGTCTCATGGGCGTTAACGATATCTTCGAGGTATTCTCCTCGATTCATATCCTTGACCTGTTTCACCAAATCAATAGCATATTTATTGTAGGTCCCATTTTTAATTCGGGGAGTAGAATCATCATTGGCATCCCCTCGAATAGCCAGCACATTATCAATCCCCAAAAAATTAAGCTCGATTAAGGCATCTTCCGTTTCCTCCTTAGTAAAGCCTTCACAAATTAGGTGAGGAACAGGATCCACATCATACTTATGCTTTATTGCCGCACAAAGGCCGATTGTGCCGGGACGCTTTCGCTTGATATGACGCTTGATGGTACCGTCCGGCAGCTCCTCGTAATACGATTCAGCAGCATGATAGGTCACATCAATAAAAGGTGGATTATACTTCATCACCTTGTCCAGCGACTCAAAAACCTTATCCACTGCTCCTCCTCTCTTCGGAGGAATAATCTCAAATGAGATTAATGGTTCCGTTGCCCTACTGTAATGCTCAATAACTTTCATTTACTATACTTTTCTTTGTACCTTTGGGATCCAAAAACTTTTCTGCAAGTTACGCGATTTTCGTAGAGAAAATCTAACAGTGTCTAAGGTAATCACTTCGTAGCTTAGTTGAAAAATTTTTGTGCAACCACAAGCACCTTATAACCTATTACCTGGAAATAACTTACATGAAATTCGATCAAATTACCGATCTGCTAAAAGATCGCATCTTGATTCTGGATGGTGCCATGGGCACCATGATTCAGGATCATAATCTCACCGAAGACGACTATCGCGGCAAACGTTTCGCCAATTTTGACAAAGCTGATGATCTTAAAGGCAACAACGATCTACTGAGTATCACCCAGCCCGATATCATTAAAGATATTCACCGCCAGTTCCTTTCTGCGGGATCCGATATNATTGAAACCAACACCTTTAACAGTACTTCCATTTCACAGGCCGACTATCACATGGAAGATCTGGCCTATGAGTTAAACGTTGCAGCTGCCCAAAATGCCCGCGAAGTAGCCGACGAATTTACGAATAAAAATCCCGATAAGCCCCGCTTCGTAGCCGGCGCTATCGGCCCCACAAATAAAACGCTATCACTTTCACCGGATGTAGAAGATCCCGGCTACCGCGCTATTACCTTTGATACACTTAAAGAAGCCTATGCCGAGCAGATCCGTGGGTTGGTTGATGGCGGGGCTGATATCCTGCTTGTAGAAACTATTTTCGATACGCTAAACGCCAAAGCAGCCATTTACGCCATCCACAAATACGTGGAAGAAACCGGTAACGAAATTCCCGTCATGATATCCGGAACTATTGTAGATCAAAGCGGGCGCACCCTATCGGGACAAACAACTGAAGCATTTTGGATCTCGGTATCCCACACCAAGAATTTATTGAGTGTTGGGTTAAACTGTTCATTGGGATCCAAGGAAATGAGACCCTACATCGAAGAGTTAGCTAATATCGCAGATTGCCATACGAGTCTCTATCCCAATGCGGGGCTACCTGATGAAATGGGCGATTACAATGAGACACCCGAGTTTATGGCTGATCAGCTTCGTGATTATGCCGAGTCTAATTTTGTGAACCTCGTTGGCGGCTGCTGTGGAACCACTCCCAAGCATATAGAGGCTATTGCCGAAGCAGCCGAAAAGTGTAAACCCAGACAAATTCCCGAACAGAAATCCTATTTACGTCTAAGCGGACTGGAACCACTGGTTGTTCGTCCCGATACTAACTTTGTAAACATTGGCGAACGTACCAATGTGATGGGATCGCGTAAATTCAAGCGACTTATCAAAAATGAAGAGTATGAAGAAGCACTCTCTGTTGCTCGTCAGCAAGTAGAAAATGGTGCACAGGTTATTGACATCAATATGGATGAGGGCATGCTCGAATCCGAAGAGGTGATGGTCGATTTTCTTCAGCTTATAGCCGCTGAGCCTGATATTTCGCGCGTCCCTATTATGATAGACTCCTCGAAATGGTCGGTGCTAAAAGCNGGTCTTAAAGCTGCCCANGGAAAATGTGTAGTGAACTCTATNTCCCTTAAAGAAGGGGAAGAGGAGTTCAAAGAACACGCCCGTGAGATCCTNAATTTTGGAGGTGCTGTTGTGGTCATGGGCTTCGATGAAAAGGGTCAGGCCGATAACTTNGAACGGCGCATTGAAATTGCCGANCGAGCTTACAACATACTTACTGAAGANGTTGGNTTTGCNCCACAGGATATCATCTTGGATCCCAATATCCTGACGGTTGCAACCGGCATAGAAGAGCACAATAACTATGGCGTAGATTTTATAAAAGCCACCGAATGGATTAAAGAGAACCTTCCGCTGGCGAAAGTAAGCGGCGGACTCAGCAATATTTCATTCTCGTTCCGTGGCAATAATAAAGTCCGTGAGGCCATGCATTCGGTCTTCCTGTATCATGCTATCAAGGCGGGACTTGATATGGCCATCGTCAATGCTGGTCAACTTGAAATCTATGAGGAGATTCCCGAAAAACTGCGGGAACTCGTTGAGGATGTCATCCTAAACCGCCGTGATGATGCTACTGAACGCCTGGTAGATTATGCCGAGGAAATCAAGGATGATAAGACCGAAACAAAAGAGAAAACCCAAGAATGGCGTACCAAATCTGTAGAGAAACGGATAGAACACGCCTTGGTCAAAGGCATTGTTGATCATATTGTGGATGATGTAGAGGAAGCCCGACAAAAATACGATCAACCTATTGAAGTAATTGAAGGCCCAATGATGTCTGGTATGGATGTGGTCGGTGATCTTTTTGGATCGGGTAAGATGTTTCTACCACAGGTGGTAAAAAGCGCCCGGGTAATGAAAAAAGGCGTGGCCCATCTGATCCCCTATATCGAAAAAGAAAAAGAAAAAAATCAAAACAGCGAGCCTAAAGCCAAGGTTCTCCTCGCTACTGTAAAAGGTGATGTTCACGACATTGGTAAAAATATTGTTTCGGTGGTACTGCGCTGCAACAACTTCGACGTTATCGACCTTGGCGTCATGGTTCCGGCTGATAAAATCCTAGAGGAGGCTCGAAAAAATAACGTGGATATTATTGGGCTAAGTGGCCTCATAACGCCCTCACTGGATGAGATGGTGCATGTAGCCAAAGAGTTGAAGCGTGAAAATTTCGAGCAGCCGTTAATGATTGGGGGCGCTACGACCTCCCGCACACATACAGCCGTCAAAATTGAACCAAATTACGATCAGCCCGTGGTACATGTATTGGATGCTTCACGATCCGTTTCGGTAACGGGGAACCTAGTATCCAAAACACTGCATGATGACTTCGTAGAGAAAATTAAAAATGATTACGTAAAACTGCGCGAGCGTCATGAGGGACGTTCCAACCGTAAGACTTATTTGCCGATTGAAGAAGCCCGTGAAAATGCCAAGCAAATTGAATGGGAATCTTCTGAAATCGTAAAGCCGAATCAGCTGGGCACCCAAGAATTTGATAATTATCCACTGGAGGAAATCCGGAATTATATTGACTGGGGACCATTTTTCATTGCTTGGCAAATGAAGGGAAAATTTCCTGACGTCCTTGAAGATGAAAAATATGGCGAAGAAGCTCAGAAGTTATTTGACGATGCGAATGAGCTCCTCGATAAAATTATAGATCAAAAACTGTTGAAAGCTCGTGCGGTTTTAGGACTGTACCCGGCTAATTCAGTAGGCGATGATGTAGAATTATATACGGATGACAACCGTACTGAAGTACTCACAACTTTCCATATGCTTCGTCAACAAGCCAAAAAACGAAAAGGCCAACCTAACAAGGCACTCTCCGATTTTGTAGCACCTAAAAAGTCAGGAATCAAAGATTACATGGGCGGGTTTGCCGTAACCTGTGGCATTGGTGCTCCCGATCTGGTTAAACAATTTGAAGACAACCACGATGATTACAATGCCATTCTGACGAAGGCATTGGCCGACCGGCTGGCCGAAGCTTTTACCGAGCTGCTACATGAAAAAGTGCGCAAAAATATCTGGGGATATGCTCCGGATGAAAACCTGACAAATGAAGCACTTATCAAGGAGCAGTATGATGGTATTCGTCCGGCCCCGGGCTATCCGGCCCAACCCGATCATACCGAAAAACATATTCTGTTTGACCTGCTGGGCGTAGAAGATAGCACGAGCATAACTCTCACCGAATCTTTTGCTATGCATCCGGCTGCCTCGGTTAGCGGATTGTATTTTGCTCACCCAGAATCGAATTACTTTAACGTGGGCGATTTTGAAAAGGATCAAATCGAAGATTATGCTGAACGCAAAGATATGAGCGTTGACGAAGTTGAGCGCTGGCTGGGCCCCAATTTGAATTATGACCCGGAATAATATCAAACCTGAAAGATCTTAGAGATCTTTCAGGTTTAGTAGGCTAACTTCACACTATTTTACAATCATTCACTATGATTATTATTTATGGCGTTTTTTATTAGTCCATATCCTAACAACCCACTTATCAATGAGCCCGATATAATGCCAACCTTTGCATACTCTAAAAATACCGGCGATTCAAAAGAAAGCCCGCCTATAAATAGCGACATTGTAAATCCTACCCCACTTAAACAAGCAAGGCCGTAAACAATTTTCCATGTACCTTTTTCCTCAGGAAATATGCTGAGCCCAACGACCTTCATTAAGAACGCTGCCGAGAATATTCCAATTTGTTTCCCAAAGAAAAGTCCAAGTAAAATACCCCAAGTCAATGTTGACGAAAAAGCTTCTGTAATTAATTGACTATCGAAGGCTATCCCTGCATTAGCAAAAGCAAAAATTGGAATAATTCCATAAGCTACCCATGGATGCAAATCATGCTCAAGCCTGTGCAAGGGAGATTCAGACTCTGAAACCACATCATCCATATAATTCAATGCCGTCTCACGAGCTTCTCCCTCATCATTTTTCAATGCATGCTTGAACAGGCTTACCGCACCTTCGGCTTTTTCAAGTAAACTATTAAGACTTGTATTGCGAGTTACAGGAATCATAAGCCCAAGAACAACCCCAGCAATCGTAGCATGTACTCCTGATTTTAGTACCGCTACCCACATTATAATACCCACTATCATATAAAAACCAATTCTCCTTACATTCATCACATTAAAAATAAGAAGTATAATAAAACAACCTGCGGCAACTGCCAACGCTGTCATTTTGATACTTGTGGTATAAAAAAGGGCAATAGCCATCACCGCAATTAAATCATCCACTACAGCCACAGCCGTTAGAAAGACCTTTGCCCACACGGGTACTCTGGATCCCAGCAGCGTAAGAATTCCAATGGCAAATGCAATATCAGTTGCAATGGCTATGGCCCAACCCTGGGAAAATTCAGTTCCTGCATTTAAAACAAAAAAGATGGCTCCAGGCACTAAGGCACCGCCCAATGCTGCTACAATAGGAGTAAGTGCAGATTTGAAATTAGACAGCTCCCCATATTTCAGTTCTCTTTTGATTTCTAAACCAATCAACAAAAAGAAAACAGCCATTAGTCCATCATTAATCCAAAGAAGTAACGGCTTTTCAATATTGAGAGATGGAGTACCTACCGTAAATGTGGAGTGAAAGAAATTAAAATAGCTTTCACTCAAAGGGCTGTTGGCAAAGACTAAAGCCAACACTGTAGTGATGAGTAACAAAATCCCCGATGAAGATTCTGTTTTAAAAAACTCTTGAATGGGCGTCAGTGGATTAAAGGTTATTTTATTCTTCATTTCTATGTAGATTTATAGGCATTTTAGTAACTACTGCTTATTTCTGTTCCCTTCCCAAGACCTGCTACGCTCATAAATAAAGTTACGCGGTTGAAAAATGCTGCAAATAATCATGGTCATATAGAACAAAAAGAAGTATTTATGATTTTAATTCCCTTATAGCATCGGGATCCCCAATTATCGTAAGCTCATCATCAGCTTCAAGTACAGTATTACCGTGAGGAATAATTAAATCACCCTGTCTGTAGACGATAGCTACCAGGCAATCGCCCGGNAAATCAATTTCTCCTATCTTCTTTCCTTTTTGACGATTCAGGAATTCATTTATAGAAACATATAGATGGATAAAGTGTTCATCGCTTATAAGCACTTCTCGAAGCTGCTTTTCTGATTTTGCTTCGTGCCACCGCTGAAGGAAATTGGGCTGGTTTACAATCTCTGCCAAATGCCCGACAAGGCGCATATCGAGACCATAAGCTTTTACAGGAGTAATGAGAAAGATTAATGCATGCATCTCTTCACCAATATCGCTCGATAATTTACCGGCAGATTCATTTATTCTAAACCCAACAATCTCAGCGGTGGTAATATCTTCATACCCAATCTTGCATATGATGACTCCCTTTCCAAGATTATGAGTATTGGCCTTATATTGTTTCTGTAACTCATGTTTAATCTCACCCTTTTCTTTCTTGATACGGCCCGAAAATATCTCTGCAGCGATATCTGTGCATTCATCAATCAGTTTGTCGCTTTCACTGATATCCATGATGAAACTCCTAGCTACAACTTCTTCATAAGCTAATTTCTCATCCCCGTTTTTTTCATTCCGTATCGACATCAGCTCATACTCGAGTGCTTCGTACCTTTTACGACCGAGACGCTCGTGCACATGAAAAATAGCTCCTTGCCGCTCTATCTTTTCTCCGGCATAATAGAAATACCAAACGATACAGAGCACAATTATTATCCCGGTTAGAGAAACAGGCATAAATCCCATCTCTGCGATGAGCCACACAGGGATTATCATGCCAACAATTTGTACCCATGGATACAACGGAGATCGAAAACCTGGTGAATATCCATCAATCTTGCTCTCGCGCATTACTATAACCGAAAGGCTCATTATGCCAAAAAGAAGCAACTGAAATGCACTTGCCAGCTTAGCTACCGCTTCTACATCAAAAACCAATAGAACAACAGCCATCAAAATAATCGTTACAATAATGGCAAATGTGGGCGTCCCTGTTTTGCCTAATTTTGAAAATCGTGGACTAATTAACTCATCCCTCGACATTGCAAAAGGATATCTGGAAGCCGACATAATTCCTGCATTTCCGGTAGATGCAAAGGCAGCAACAGCTGCAACAACCACAGCTGTGACTCCCCAAGATCCCGGCAGCCACGATAAAAACTTTTCACCCGCATCGGCTACAGGCGTAAGACTCGCATAAAATTCTTCAGGATTAAGCACATTCAACATGATATACACACCAATTACATAAATGACAGTGGCGGTAAAAAGCGACAATATCATACTCAACGGAATATTTCTATCCGGATTCTGAACCTCTTCAGCAACACTTGTTACCTTAGTAAGGCCTGCGTAAGAAACAATTACAAGTCCAATGGTATAAGTAAAGCCATGGAGCCCATTCCGGAAAAAGTCCGAATATTCACTGTAGGTGCTTGTGGCTTCTGATCCCCATACAGCCGATAAACCCTGAATGATAAATACGGCCATGATTCCCAAAAGCGTAGCTACCAAGATACGCTGCAACAGCGTTGTCTCTTTGGCTCCATATATGTTAAGCACCCCGAATATTACTGTGAGAATAAGAGCTAACTGAGTAATTGGCACATTAACGTAAAGTGACAGGTAGGCCCCCATACCAATTAATGCAAAGGAGCTTTTAAATATCAGAGCAAACCAAGAGCCAAGCCCTCCCACAGTCCCTACCATTGGTCCTAAGCTGCGATCTAAAAAATAATAGGTCCCTCCTGCCTTAGGCATAGCGGTAGACAATTCTGCCACACTCAACATCGAAGGTATCATTAACAAACCAGACGCAAGATAGGCTAAATATACTGATGCTCCGGTTTCAGCAGCTGCAATTCCCGGCAGCAGAAAGAAACCCGAGCTAAACATGGCCCCCGTACTAATTGCATAGACGTCAAATAGTCCTAATTCTTTATTAAGTTTTCTTTTTTTCATGTTCTTACTGAGCTTATTTCATTTTATTACGTCTTTTGACTCACCCTTTTTGTTGAATTGGTCCTGCAATGCTGTTGTTACATATACTCTTTAAGCATGCAATTTTCCATCCCCGAAATATTCTAAGTACATAAAGTATGCACTAAATGGTACGCTAAACCAGGAGCTAAAATTCGGCATTGCCACCAACCGATTTTATTCAATTTTAGTTTCTTCCACACTTGCTTAAGAATTCTTTAGGTTACAATTACTTTCCTTATGGAGGATAATCGTAAGACAAGTGCGAATTAATTCAGCGTTGACATGCGTTCAAGAAAATAATTTGGATGATAACTTCTTATAGCGTTGGCAACTATAAAAGTTATGTACAAATGGCTTCTCGCAGTCCGCACTGAAAAAAGAGAGGATATAAAACAAATTATGTTAAGCAAGGTTTTAGAATACATAGCCAGGGGCTGTTAATTTTTCAATTGCAGTTTAGCTAACAAGGGGCAAACCTTACTTATGAAACCAACAAATTGGGTTGGTTGACGCTCATAAACAGACGCCCTCTTATTTTTATCAGATCTAAATAACGTATAATTTTTAATTCCTGCAATTTTTTTTGGTCACAGGATAATTGGCATGAAATGAAAAAATCATTCAACTGATTTTATATCTGTTTTACAAGATGGGAGAGATTTCCAACTATAATTACGATTAAGCTACCTACCACTGTATACAACGGCCAGGCAATCACCAAGGGTTCACCGGGCAGAATAATATGAATGGGTCCCTCTACCATAAAAAGCAGTGAGATCAATCCCACAAAAAAGCCAACCATTGCATCAGTTTTATCGGGCTTCGTAAAAAATCGACCGAGCATAAAGGCACCAAGTAATCCCCCGTAGGTGTACGATGCAATTCCAAGACCAAGCTCTACCACGGCGGGACGCTCTCCTTCCTGTAGCTGTAAAAACGCAAAAAAGAAGGCAGAACCTGTTAAAATAACGGCCCATATCATCGTTATAATGCGCGATATTTTAAGATCTTCGGCCTGCGTATTGTCGCTTCCAAAATATGGCTTATACAGATCCAACGTTGTTGATGAGGCTAACGAGTTGAGTGATGAACTGAGGCTACTCATTGCGGCCGCAAACAGTGAAGCGATGATTAATCCGGAGAGACCAACGGGCAACTGCTCTACAATAAACTTCGCAAAAATTTCGTCGGTTGTTGCCAATCCCAATTCCTGGGCAGACTGTGCATCATAAAAAGCGTATAGCAACAGGCCAATAAATAAAAATAACCCAAACTGCAGGGCTACGACAACTCCACTCCAAACTAATGCACGCTGACTATTATCCACGTTTTGCGTGGTAAGGAGACGCTGAACAATGAGCTGGTCAGTACCGTGAGAAGCTATTGAAAATATTGCTCCACCAATTAACGCCGTGAAAAAGGTATAGGGCTGAGCAATAAAATCCGAAAACGGCTGTCCGAATCCGAAATCTAGAATTTGTAGCTTATCCGCATCTGCGGCAACAGATATTGCACCGCTTAGGCCATTCGGTAAATCAATCAGAATGATCCCTATTGCCAACGCCGCACCTCCTATATATACGCCCATCTGCATTACATCCATCCAAACAACTGCCTTAATACCCCCGATGAGTGTATAAATAAGGGTAATAATTGATATTGCAGCTATAGCCAACAAATACACTTCGAAATCAGTCCAACCAATAAATGCACCCCCGAGGCGCAGAATAATAGCAAGCGGGATAGCCGTAGCAAAAAGACGGACGCCATCTGCTAGTAAACGAGTAATCATAAAAGTTGTACTTGCTGCATTTCTCATAGAAGCTCCAAACCGCTGCTCCAAAAACTGGTAAGCCGTAGTTTGCTTTCCTTTAAAATAGGCAGGCAGTAAAAGCTTGCTGACTAAAATCCGACCCACTATATATCCCAGCGTTATTTGCAAGAAGGTAAGGTTCCCCCCATAGGCTACGGCAGGGATACTGATAAAAGTAAGAGTGCTGGTTTCAGTTGCCACCACGGAAAACATAACTGCCCACCATGGAAGTCCCTCTCCCCCCATAAAATAATCGGATGTAGAAGACTGACGACCGGCGGCATAGATCCCTAACCCGGCTACCCCAACCAGGTACACTACAATAACGATATAATCAATTATAGAAAATTCCACCTTTAGACCCGTTCTTTGCTTTTACGAAAATTCTTTTCAAAGTCGACATTATAGTGATTTATTCATAGGATTACAGAAGGCATTAAAAGTCACACTCAACATTCTATTCCAAACGTTGATGCATGCTATTCATTAAATTGGCATTTTGCTTAGGTTTTCATTGCTATCAATACTCAAATACCGTTGATTATAATCTTCTATTTAGTATACTAAACCAGCCATTTTGTTCATGAATCCCAACATCGAAAAGCTACAAGACATAGCTCAAAAATCGAGCAGAACCATCATTGGTCTGATGTCCGGAACTTCACTGGATGGGCTTGATATTGCTCTGTGCGAGATNCGAGGAAAGGGGAAATCCACAAAAGCTGAACTCAAACATTTTGCATCTTATTCCTATGATCCGAACTTTAAATCCCAACTTAAAGCCATTACCTCGGTTCCCAAAGCCTCACTTCAGGAAGTTACTGTTCTACATTCCTACCTTGGCAACTACCATGGCGAACTGATTCTGAAAGCACTGGACAAATGGGGTGTAGATCCTTCTGGAGTTGACTGTGTAGCCAGTCACGGACAAACCATTTATCATACACCCAAAAGGCAACATGATCGACCCGATATGCCCAACGCCACCCTTCAAATTGGGGATGGGGACCATATTGCTCATAAAACTGGCATTATCACCGTCAGTGACTTTCGCCAAAAACACACCGCAGCAGGAGGTGAAGGAGCTCCCATGGCAGCCTTTGTTGATCAAATGCTATTTACGCATGAAAGAAAAGAAAGAATTTTGCTAAATATCGGCGGCATTGCCAACTTTACCTACCTACCACCTTGCACATCCGATCAAAAACCATTTACGACAGATACCGGTCCCGGCAATACTCTCATTGATAATGCTGTGCAAAAGTATTTTGACAAAGATTTTGATAAAGATGGTCGTATTGCAAAGCGAGGAAAAGTACATACAAAAGCACTTCGGACCCTTAAGTCGGATCCCTATTTCCAAAAATCAATCCCCAAAACTACGGGTCCTGAAGTGTTTAATCTGGATTGGGTTGAGTACCAACTATCAAAAGCGGGCATTAACAATCTCTCAGCTGATAATTTAGTTGCTACCCTTACGCGGCTAACCACAGAAACTATTGCTGACACAATAAAAAAAACCTTGGAAAATGATTCTTGCTCTTCACTTTATGTGAGCGGCGGTGGGGTTCATAATCCGGTACTCATAGAATGGCTTCAAGAGTTATTACCTGACTTCACCATTGATTCATTTGAAAACATTGGTTTCAATCCCGATGCTAAAGAAGCGGTCATTTTTGCAATATTAGCTAACGAAATGCTTGCAGGTGAGGGATTTTCGACAGATCCTGCCAGCAAGAATAAAATAAATTTCGGAAAGATCTCATTTCCGCATTAGCATCTATTTCTGCTTTTCAATCCAATTATAAAATTTCTGAATCGCTTTTCCCCGGTGACTGATTTCATTTTTTATCTTGGAATCTAATTCAGCAAATGTTTTTTTATAAGCTGCAGGAAGAAATATTGGGTCGTAACCAAACCCCCCGGAACCACGTTCTTCAGTAATTATCATTCCACGGCATACCCCTTCAAAAGTGTAACTGCCAACATTAGTCACAAAGGCTGCTACCGTTCGAAATTGCGCTCCACGCCGTTCCATCGGTAGGTCCCCAAGTTCATCCAACAGCTTGTCCACATTATCTTTATAGCTCGCATTTTCGCCGGCATAGCGCGCCGAATACACACCCGGCCGACCATTCAATGCATCTACTTCAAGGCCTGTGTCATCGGATAAAGCGGGAAGGCCTGTTTGTTTATGAACATAGCGGGCTTTTTTTAGGGCATTCCCCTCCAATGTATCTGCATCCTCCTCAACCTCTTCGAGCTCAGGAAAATCAAACGTTGATTTCAACTCGATGCCGAGTGGCGCCAATGTATCTCGAAGCTCCTCAATTTTGTGCTTATTCCGCGAAGCTAAAACTATTGTATCCATAAGCTTTTACTTACTCAACATCTTTTGCCTCTTTCAATATTTCCTGCATTTGGTGCCATTTCAATCTTGGCCCAAACTGAGATACTACTTTTGATCCCGCAAGACTAGCCAGTTTTCCGGCTCCCGCAAATCCCATTCCATCGGTGATACCATAAAGGAATGCACCGGCATACATATCCCCGGCGCCGTTGGTATCAACGGCTTTTACATCATAGGGCTCGATATCAATGAAGGTATCACCATCATATATCATAGCACCATTGGATCCCTGCGTGATTACAAAACGCTTGGCTTCCTTTTTAAGCTCTTCACGTGCTTCCATCAAATCATTTTTACCCGTATATATTTTGGCTTCCTTCTCATTGCAGAATAACAGATCTACTGAGGCACCAATAATTTCATCAAACCTACTCTGAAATCCCTCAACAATTGAGGGATCAGAAAGTGTGAGTGCCGTTTTAACATCGTTCTGCTGAGCAATTTTCTTGGTTTGCTTCATAGTCTCAAAACCATTCTCCGAAGTAACTAAATATCCTTCGATATATACATATTCAGAATCTCTGATCGCCAGCTCATCAATTTCATTCGTAGAAAGGTTCTGAGTAATACCAAGGTAGGTATTCATCGTCCGCTCAGCATCATCAGTAACCATTACCAAACATTTACCGGTAATACCATCTTCTCGTTCTTGGCGATCAAAGTTGGTGTCAATTCCAGCCTCTTTCATATCTTCGAGGTATAAATCTCCGAAAGGATCATTAGCCACTTTACACGAATAAAAGGCCTTACCCCCAAGTTGGCTCACTGCAAAAACGGTATTTGCTGCCGATCCGCCAGGTTTCTCAACAGTCTCATCTCGATTAATATCACTAATAAGCTGTGATTGAGTATCTTCATCCACCAATGTCATCACACCCTTTTTAACATTGTGTTTTTCCAGAAAATCATCACCGATTTCAAACTCCATATCTACCAGCGCATTGCCAATACCGTAAACGTTGTACTTCTTCTTCATAAAGGGTTTTAATTGTTCAAACTAACATTTTGTCCTATCAAATAATGAGCAGAAAATACGAACTCTAAAGGGTCCAATAAAGTACAGATACGCTATTAAAAAAGGCACCTGCCTAATTAAAGACAGGTGCCAAAAAATGTGAACGATCTTCTTATCTTTATTGAGAAATAATTGGATCAGGATCGCCATCCGGATCGCTTGTTGCAGATCCGTTACTTGTTGGATTTCCACCCGTGACAAGCAGTACTCCTGCAGCATGTGGACTAGCCATTGAGGTACCGCTTATTGTATTTGTACCTCCATCATTCCAAGTAGAAAGAATGTCAACACCGGGTGCAGCATATTCTACCGGAGGATCAGTAGGTCCGGACCAGTTCGAGAATGAAGCAAATACATCACTTTCATCCGTAGCAGAAATAGTCCAAACATTGTTATACTCTACACGGGCCGGCGAATAATTATTGGCATCATCGCCATCATTACCAGCGGCCACAGCAAAATATACGCCTTGGTCAGCTGCATTTCGTACGGCAGCATCGACAGCATCAGAAGTTCCTCCGCCGAGACTCATATTAGCAACATCTCCCGCAGATGCATTTTGAGCAACATAATCAATACCATCAATAACACCAGAATAAGAACCACTTCCACGGCTATCCAGTACTTTAACACCTACGACTGATGCACCGGCTGCAACACCTACAACGCCAGTATCATTATCCAGTGCGGCAATAGTACCGGCTACATGAGTACCGTGACCGTTCCCATCATCAGCATTTTTAGAATCTTTTCCACTGGTGATAAACGTTGCGCTACGAGTTTCGTCTACATTCAAGTCTGGATGATCAAGATCAACACCGGTATCAATTATCCACGCTGTACCGCTGCTTGCTGTAGCACCGCCAACACGATCAATGCCCCATGGGGTCACTTGGTTACTTCCACCGCCATCACCACCGTCTCCATCTTTACAGCCAGGCCATGGTGAACAAGATCCCGGAGGCGCAAGTGTAAACATTTGATCTTCTTCGATATAATCTACACGATCATCATTCTTGAGCTCTGCCAACTGGCTTTCTGATAACGAAGCAGCAAAACCTTGCAGTGCTACATCATATTCGTTGAGAAGTGACTTTTGTTCTATATTGTAATCTGAAAGAACTTTATTTCGAATCTCCTTTGTTCTTTCAACATTACCGGCAAGTGCTTTACCTTGTGTATCTTCATCTTTGAAGACCACAATATATTGCCCCTCAATAGGTTGTGTGGTTTCTGATTTCAGTTCTTCTTGTTGATCTTCCTGATCGACATTAGTAGTTGGCTGATCACATGCAGTGATCCCAAAGACAACTAATGCTACAACCAAGGTTGCTTTAAAAAATGCATTTTGCATAATTTATCCCTGATTTTTATTAAAATTTATTCGTCATTTTGACGAATATGAAAGAGCAGGATTGGTGTTTTGATTTATTGCCCTAAAGAAATAAAGCAACCAAAACATCCCGCTATAGTTTTAAAGAATGTTAATCACCCCATTCGTTACGGATTAATCAAGTAATAAATATTAAAATATTTTAATATTTGTAATAGAAGAAGATTTGCAGGTTCTGCATTGAGTTCTTTAAGGATCAATCAAGTGCTTTTTCGCCATAATTTATATCAAAATTGTGCCCCATTTTATCTCTATTATACTTGTTTATTTTCTGCCTTTAGGTTTCCTTAACAGAAAGCCAAAGATTAAATCATTTGTTTAGTCAAGGCTGTTTTTAATTTCAATCCCTCGTGCTACAATGCACCAGCTTATTCAGTTTTTAGAAGATCGCTTATCTCGGAAATTGCCCGGCAGAAAGGCTCAAATAAAAATGGCCCCAGAACCGGTTAATGAGGGAAAAGTCAGAGAAATGGAGCCCCCGGACAATGTCAACAAAAGTAGTGTTTTAATTTTGCTTTTTCCTAATGAAGAGGGACAATTAGAACTTATTCTGACGTTGCGAAGTCATGATATTGATCACGGCGGCCAGATTAGCTTTCCGGGCGGGCGTGCAGAAAAAAACGAATCATTATATCAAACAGCACTCCGTGAAGCAAAAGAGGAAATCGGGGTGTCTCCTGATGCTATAACAATCGTTGGAGAACTCAGCGAACTTTATGTGAGTCACTCTAATAACCTTGTTACACCGGTTATTGGCTTCACAAACAGAAGACCTGACTTCAGTATCAACCCCGCTGAAGTAGAAGAGGTTTTTGCTATAGAATTGCATTCACTTTTACATAAAAAAAATATTACCGTTGAAGACTGGGATCTCCACTCCTACACCTACCGGGTTCCCTATTGGGATATCCACCAGGTCCCTCTTTGGGGTGCCACGGCCATGATGCTCAATGAATTTCTCGACCTTTACAGAGAATTTGTGAATAATGTAAATTAATCTTTTTCGCTTTTAATGAAGGCAGAACACTGTACGCTTTGCGAACTTGAAACCCCGGATCCACCCATTACAGATTCCGACGTAGATGGCGTTTTTTGCTGTTCGGGATGCCTGCATGTATATAAGCTCCTTCAAGATATGGAGGGAGAACAAGCTGAGGAGCTTCGCAGGCAAACTATCCAAAAACGACGAAACGAGCAGGAACAAGATACCTTGCCTGAAGAATACGAAGAGGCTTTTTTTAGAGTAAATGGCATGCACTGCTCAACCTGCGAATCGTTTGTAGAAACAATGGCAGATCGACAAGATGGCATCTATCAAAGCGAAGCCAGTTATGCTTCAGAAATGATAAAGGTTTACTACAATCCGAAGACAGTCAGCCCTGAACACCTTCCGGATAAATTGAGCAGGTTAGGCTATAAGGTAAAACCTGTAGATTCATCAGATAAAGAGGACCAGCTCAATGAAGTGGCCCGAATTATTATCGGGGGATTTTTTGGAATCATTGGACTATTGCTTTATGTGCTTTTTCTGTATCCCACTTATTTAGGCGGGGGTGGTATTGTTCCACTTACAGATTCTGAAAAGTTGTTTTTTGTTTCAAATATTTTTGTAATGACTACCTTTGTTTTGGGCTACACGGGCTATCCTATTTTACGAGGGGCGTGGGTATCACTCTCTGTACTTAAACCGAATATGGATCTCCTCATTTCAATTGCGGCAATCAGCGCCTATTTATATAGTGTTGGAGCTTTATTTACCGGATCATCTGAAGTCTATTTTGATGTTACCATGGCCATAGTTCTGGTCGTATCAATCGGAAATTATTACGAGACAAAGATCAAGGCAGGCAAACAAGATCTGCTTGAAAAACTTACCGAGAAACGTATACAGCAAGCACGGGTAATCCAAAATGGTGACGCTGAGCAAAGGGCCGTTGAAGACCTCAAACCGGGAGATCGCATTTTAGTTAAAGCCGGTGAACGCGTCCCCATTGACGGCACTATTGTTAATGGATCAGGAGTTGTCAATGAAGCCCTGATGACGGGAGAGTCAATTCCAGTTTCAAAAAATGTGGGAGATACTGTTCTCAGCGGTACTATTCTCACACAAAATGCTTTGACGATTGAAATTGGGGATAATGTTGAAAGTACCATCGACAATCTGATGCAAATGATGTGGAATATTCAATCTTCCCGACCTGGTCAACAGCGGTTAGCTGATCGTATAGCTGCATGGTTCGTTCCTGCTGTAATTATTCTTGGAATTATTACTTTTGGCTATCACATGGCAAGTGGTGCCACTGCCACAGAATCAATGCTTTCATCCCTGGCTGTCCTTATTGTCTCTTGTCCCTGTGCATTAGGACTTGCAACTCCCCTTGCCATTGCCTCGGGTATTCGAAGCGGGTTGGAACACGATATTATTTTCAAAACTGCGGCTGTTTTTGAAGAACAAATGGATACTTCTACTGTTGCTTTTGATAAAACCGGTACTTTAACAACAGGTACCATGCAACTCCTTGATCAAGGAAAGAATCAACACGCACTAAGCTATGCAGCCCACTTGGAGCAATATGCTTCTCATCCCATTGGCGAACCTATTGCCGCTTATGCACAAAACAAAAATGGCATAGATAATTTTACCTCTTATTCTACAGGCATTTCGGGACAGATAGATGGGAAGCAGATATTTGTAGGTCAGCCGGAATGGGTTAGTGAGCAACTACAAATAACTGAAATCCAGTGGAAAAAAATTAACTCAAGTAGAAATGAAGGAAATATACCTGTAGCCGTAGGATGGAATGGACAAGTAGAAAGCATATTAGTTGTTGGAGATCAAATTCGGTCAGAGGCCCCAAATATCGTAAAAAGGTTGCAAGAAGCCGGCAAAAAAGTTGCAATTATTACTGGCGACAGTAAACAAGCCGGAGAAGCGATACGCAGTAAGCTGAATCCTGATTTTCTGTTTACAGAAACACGCCCTGACTCTAAATCTAATATCATTGAGGAGCTGCGAAAATTTGGCCGAATTGCAATGATCGGGGACGGCAGTAATGATGCCCCGGCTCTTGCTCGAGCCGATTTGGGTATTGCTTTTGGCAATTTAACAGCTATTGCTGCTGATTCAGCTCATGTTGTTATTCCTCGTGAACGATTGAGTTTAATACCAGCTGCCTTTAATGCAATCAAATTAACCAAGAATAGAATCCGTCAGAATCTGGGATGGGCATTTTTATATAATATCATTACGATTCCGCTGGCCATTGCGGGAATAATAAACCCACTATTTGCAGCTGTTGCTATGGCAACGAGCAGCCTGCTGGTAGTAGGAAATTCTTCAAGAGATATGCAACTGATGCATAAGTAGCATATTGCTATTTCTGATTATAACGAACAGGAATCTTATCTAAAAGTATCTCTTGTGTAACTTTATTGACTGAATCCTCCACTATTTGTTGATTCATACTTATAAAAAGCTTGGTGGGAATATCGCCATTAGGTAAAACCCATTCACCATATACTTTAGCCGGTGTTGATTCCTTTACTTCCCAACTGCTACTTTCATTGCCTAACAGCATTTTATTGCTTTTTAGTTTGAGGCTGTCAACACCGATTTGCAATTTATTCTGACTAACGCTGTCTAGTGAAGTCATACCTAATGCAAACCGCCACTCCTGCGCACTTACTTTAACACGGAGTTGTTCAATAAAAACAGCTGTTTCCCTGTCGGCAAAAAGAGTGTCTCCCTCACCAAAGCCTCGTACATCTTCCACGTTAAAGTCTTTACCATTGGTATCCTTATTATCCTCAAAAATTTGGACATTAATCAGATTAAAAAGGGTCATCAACTCTACTAATATAGGAATGCCAATTCCCACGATCACCAAAATTTTTACCAACCGTTTAGTAGAATTTTTCGATGTTTCTTCAGACATAACGTTTCAATCAAATATTCTTGATCAGCAATAATACTTTATAAAAAAAGCCCTTGTCTGTTTAAAATAATAACAGACAAGGACCTTTTATATCATCTAACAAGTTTTAGGATTATCAAGAAGGTCTTGGTAGTGCACCAGGCTCAAATATTCCGTCGGCCACCATCTCCCAAAGCGGGAATGAATATGCCAGGATAACCAGCACAAGTGCCAGCGTAAACCAAAGTTTCATGTTATCCAATATAGCTGGTGTATGCTCAACACCTGATAGAGGCTTTGGAATATGATCGTCGACAGGCTTGTCCGACTTTTCACCTGCCAACCATGAGGCGACAACTACCCAAAGGAATAAAATCAATGAAATGGTCAAAATAGTACCGCCAATGGCTATCTGCCAGTTCATTTCGGCCATCGTCCCAAAGATAGGTTCAAAATCAAATCCTGAATATTGGGGTTCAGCTGTACGTCGAGGCACACCAGCAAGTCCTGCCCGATGCATCGCATTCGACATCAATGTCATTCCTAAAAACCAAGCATAGGGCTGAATGAGTGCCATCGTTTTATGCTTGAGTTTTCTACCCGTAAGCTGGGGAAGCAGCCAATATGTTATAGCCATGAAGGTTAGGGCTACCGCTGTTCCTACTGTCAAGTGAAAGTGACCGGGCACCCATAATGTATTGTGTATTAACAGGTTAATATTCATCGACGCATTGATCATTCCACTGAAGCCACCAGCGGCAAACATAATACCTGCCAGTGCACACCCTACAAAAGCGGGACTATCCCAAGGCAACTTTCCTATCCATTTAAGATAACCTTTTCCACCGCGCTGACGGGCGCCATGCTCCATACTGGCTACTACTGTAAATAGCGTAATTAAGCTTGGCAATAGAAGCAGGAGCGTAGTTGCCATGGCATAAAATTTAAATCCAACAGAAATGCCTGCATCAGCATACTGGTGGTGATATCCTACTGGGGTAGAAAGCAACAAGAAGATCACAAAGACAATACGGGTCATCGAGTCACTAAATAATCGTCCTCCGGAAAGCTTCGGCAAAATAGCGTACCACACGTAATAAGCCGGCAGCAGCCAGAAATACACCACAGCATGGCCAAAGAACCAAAATAGTGTCCTGGGTAAAAGAGGTTCAATTTCGGTAACCCACCCAAGCGACCATGGGATTAATAACCCTACGACCTCAAGCGCTAAGCCAATGGTGCACACATACCACATCAGCATAGTAAAGAGAGCCATAAAGGTAAGAATGGGAATCCGGTCACCGGGATTATCTGCGCGCCATTTTCGGTACGACCAGAACCAGTCTGCACCGGCCATCCAGGAACCTATTAAAACCAATGCTAATCCTATATAGAAAAGTGGATGAGCCTGCAATGGCGGATAAAAAGTGTAAAGTACAGCGGCTCGAATCGAACTATCCGGAACGAGGCCTCCCAAGATAGCCACTGTCGCCATCACCAATCCGATGGTCATTAGCCAAAACCATGACCAAGTAAACGTCATATTTTCGGGTTCACGTTCCAGACTTCTCGTTACTCCCCAAACAAACAGACCGGCGATGAAAAATGTGGTGAAAATAAGTGCCAGCAATACGCCGTGACCTGTTAACAGAGTGTAGTATTCCCCGGAGTTAAAAAATCCACGAAATACATCGGTACGGTGGAGGGCCTGGACGAACCCAAAGAAACCTCCAATAGCAAGTGCTATAAAAGCAACAATGAAATTAGCCTTGGCAACTTTTGCAGCTTTCGGATATTTGTGTAAGAATGTCATTCTACCAGATTACTTTTATCAAACTCAGATTTAGGTACTACATTAATTTTACCCTCCATCACGTGGTGGGCTGGTCCGCAATATTCGTTACAGACAATCCCATACTCTCGCACTTCAGGAAAGATAGTCGTAAACTTTGCTACCTGTCCCGGAATAGCCATGGTATTTAGATTAGTCCCCGCAACATCAAAGCCGTGCAATACATCGGGACTCGTAACATAAAACGTTATCCGCGTATTGGCCGGCACAACAATGGGCTGGGCCGTTCCGGGATTATACGCAAACTGAAAAGCTGTTACATATACTTCGTACTCAGCTTTACTGTTGTCAGTTGCTTCATAAACCCCGGGGTTACCAAACTTAGTATCAGCCAGGTTTTGCGGGTCAATGGTTGCGTGATCTCCAATAACCTTTAAATCCATTGCCACAAAGCCGTACACAACTGTGGCAATAAAAAAGGCTATCAGTACAAAGGATAACTTTATCCAGAACTGTTCAAACTTATGTATATGCATAATCTTGTTTTAACTAATCTATGATGGAAGGTGCGTTACCGGCGAACTCAACGAAATACATGAAAATCCACATCAGCATAACAATTGCAAAATATAGGAGGGTAAGCGTCAGTGTGCCATATGGCTGGTATTCGTCAATCGTGATCTCGCGCTCGATATCCGGATCCCGCTCTTCCCAATTCTTTGCAGAATCAGAATTTTCGTTTGACTGGTTTAAATCTTCGGTCATAACAGTAGGCTTTATTATGATTTTACCTGCCTCAATGTTTTGAGACAATTAAGTGTTAAATAATCTCAAGATCAACCCTTTTTATTATTTAGATTGATTTCATCTTTTCGTCATCATTTCCGATGCCCCTCGGCCAACTTCCATCCCAATTGCAATCCCCATTCCACTAAGACCCGCGGCTACAAAACGATTCTGATCCAGCTGTTTTACAATGGGTGTTTTCGTTGATGAGAAGCCCATAATACCAGACCACTCAAAGTCAATCGTCCAACTTTCTTCAAGCTTGAGCGTCTGCGACACAAATTCTTGGAGATGAGCTTTAATTGTTTCATTGGTTCCAAACCGATCAGTCTGTTCTCCTTCTTTGTCTAAATTTCGAGCCCCACCTATTAACAATCTATTCCCAACATTTCGAAAATAAATGTAACCCCGATCGTGATGAAAAATCCCCTTCCACGGAAGACTCTTGTGCTCATTAGTAACCATTACAAATCCACGCGCCGGTTTTATCTCAAGATCAGGTAACAAGTTTCGCACAAAGCCATTAGCAGCAAACATTATATTGTGAGCTTGTACTTTCAGTCCATTACTAATACTGATAACACCTTTCCTGTTCACATTCTCAACATTACTCCCCCACTTAATGTCTACACCGGCTACACTTACCTTGCCGGCCAACGCTTCCATCATGTTACCAGGATGAAGTGCCCCTTCCAGCCTATTTCTAATTACGGGATACCCCTCCAGTTTATCAGCAGAATAGACTTCCTTCTCATTGGTCAACTCTTCCATCCAACTGTTAAATCGGTCGATTTCAGCAGCTACTTTTTCGAAATCCTCTTCCGATCTAAAAAACTCAAATCCCCCGCAATGATCATAGCTTATTGCCTCTTCACCCAGCGTTTTCTTTAGAAGCTGGAGCCCTTCATAGCGACGCTTGATACGCTTTTTAATATTTTCCTTAGATCCCTTTTCCATATCCGCCAGGTGTTCTCCAATTGATCCTACGCAAGCAAAACCGGCATTGCGCGTACTAGCCCCCTGAGGCAAAAACCCTCGTTCAAGCACTAATACTCTGTCTGATGGATTTTGTTGCTTATAAAACAGAGCCGTCGATAACCCCACAATACCGGCACCTATAATAACCAGATCATAAGGTTTCAAAAATGAGTCCTTTTCCCAATACGATAATGAATAACTCATTAGTACAAGTTTTATCTTAATAGTTATTGTTTTTTGGAACTGGTTTAAAAACCACCGATGCCATCAAAGCAGCGCCTGTTAAAAAGCAATCCTCATCAATATTATATTTAGGATGATGCCAGCTGTACCTTGAATCCGCCTTTTCACTTCCACTTCCCAAAAAGAAAAACGCACCCGGAAATTCTTGCTGATAAAAGGCAAAATCTTCCCCGGCCATAATGGGTTCATCCAACAAATGTACGCTCTCATCTCCTAATATACCTCGACCAACATCAACCAAATTATCTGTCGCCCAATCGGTATTCGTAACGGCAGGATAGCCATAATCAAAATCGAAAGTGTATTGCCCGCCGGAAGCTTCTGTTACACCTTGTACTATAGCCTCAATTCGATTTTTGATCATATCAGCCGTTTCCTGTGCAAAGGTCCTCACCGTACCCAACAACTCTACTTTTTCAGGGATAATATTATGAGCTGATCCTCCCCGTATCTTTCCTACAGTTACTACGGCCGGCTCCGTGGGTTTTACGTTTCGGCTTACAATTGTTTGGAGCTGATTTATGATCTGTGAAGCCATCAAAATGGGGTCTACAGCCTGATGAGGAGACGCCGCATGTCCGCCTTTTCCAATAACTACAATCTTAAATTCGTCGGGACGTGCCATCAACGGTCCCTCTCTTATAGCAATTTCTCCGGATTCGAATTCAGGATAGGAATGCAATCCGTAAATAACATCTACTCCTTTCTCTTGGAGGTATCCCGTTTCGCAGAGAAGCCGACCGCCNCCCGGCAGCTTTTCTTCACCCGGTTGAAAAACCAACAATACTGTTCCCTCTATNTCATCTCTTACATCAGCAAGAATATGCGCGGCGCCCAACAAATTTGCGGTATGGGCATCATGTCCACAGCAATGGGCAACCCCTTCATTCTCCGATAAAAAACCACTTTTATGATCCCCTTCTTCTGCAATAGGCAAGGCATCAATATCCGCGCGCAGCGCCACAACTTTTGATGATGGTTTACCCCCTTTAATAATTCCAACACATCCCGTTTCAAGCGGACGATCTGCCGGAATACCGAGCTCATCAAGCTTATTTATTATAAATTCAGTTGTTTCATGCTCTTGATAACTCAGTTCCGGATGGCGATGCAGGTGGCGACGAATGTCCACCATTGTACTATGATATGCTTTTGCCTTCTCTTTAAATTTAGTTACTTCCATACATGCTTTTTTAATTGGAATGGACCGTTTCTGAAAATAGAAATTTTAATGAAGTCTGTGAGAATAATTCTGCAACAATACCCTTGGAGTTTTCGTAAGCTTTTAAAGTTAAACAATGCATCATCCAATTACTTAACCAGAAAACTATGATTAAGCGTAATATTTCCTGGGAAATTGTATTAGCCGGTGTCACCTTTATCGGCATTGCCATTTATTTACTTTCTTCTATTTCTCCTTCAGATTCTTCTACATATTCCGTAGCGAGTTCAGAAAAAAACATCCGATCAGCTCCAACACCTCCTTCGATACCNAGCGCTATCGTAATCGACCTCCAAAATCTTGAATCGCTTAAAAATCTTGACAAGCTTCGCAATATCAGGGATTTGGAAAACCTCAAAGAAATTGAATTTGAAATCAAGAATCTGGATAAGTTTATACAGCAGCATGCACAAAAGGAAATCAATGAGGAAAGTTTAGAAGTTGAGCTGCGACAACTCGAGCAGGAACTTCAAAAAATCAACCAAAATGATTTCAACGTAAAGCTTCAGGACCAAAAGTTGTACATCAACCAAAAGTACAATGTAGGTGAATCGCAATGGACAGAAGTGAGTTCCGGTGTTTTTGTATATGAGGATTCATTTTCTTCCGGCAATTTAAACTCGTTGGATTTTTCAGTCGATTTTGGCAATCTGAACGTCATCGGTAATGGTTCCGCCAACAGTAAAGTAACCCTTCGTGCAACCGGTGATATTGATGATCCTGCTGTTATCGCGCAAGAATTGAACATTCAAAAAAATATTAATAACGCTGACGCTAAATTCGAGGTTACTACTGCTAACGGAAGTTCCATTTCCGAAAAAATAAATCTAGAAGCGACTATAACAGTTCCTCAGCAAGTTGCACTCTTAGCTAAAACATCGGGAGGACATATCACCGCAAGTCAATTGAAAAACTCCCAAGAGTTAAAAACTTCGGGAGGTCATATTACCTTGTCAGACATTGACGGGACTACCAATGCTAAAACAGGCGGCGGACATATTACAGCCAACCGAGTTTTTGGCAATATAACGATGAGTACGGGCGGTGGCCATATAAAAATGCAAGACACCGGTGGTAACCTGGAGGTTAAAACCGGGGGTGGACATATTGACATACAGAATGGAGAAGGCAGTATTACTGCAAAAACTTCCGGTGGTAATATCTCTTCTTCCATTAATTCAGCTAAAGATCAGTTACGCTTCTCTACTTCTGCCGGCAATGTTTCACTTTCGTTGCCAATAAACATTGCTGCAGACCTTGATATATCCGGTACATCGGCAAGTTTAGATGACGGATTCAATTTTAATGGCACAAAAAATAAAGGAAGTATCAGCGGGACTCTAAATGGTGGAGGACTGCCCATTGTTATCAACTGCGGATATGGAAATGTTAATATCAGCACTAACGATTAATGACTGATTCCCAGGAACAGCAATCAAAAGTCGTAGCCACCCGCGACGGCTCACATACAATTTATTCTTCAAAATTTGATCAGCACTACCATAATCCCAACGGAGCTGTAGCAGAAAGCAAGCACGTTTTTTTTGAGCAGTCTCATTTGTTGGATGATATCAGAGACTCTAATCCCATCACTATTTTGGAGGTTGGTTTTGGTACAGGGCTCAATGTTCTTCTGCTGATGGATTATGCATTGTA
>P_1C_Sed_2_UnCtyDRAFT_1000087_pt1 | contig 26190 bp, 21 predicted proteins | sample Pon1CUnioCityCA_4_FD_10229 | JGI IMG/M metagenome (IMG submission 10229) | reverse complement strand
CGGCGGGGGCTCCGGCGGAGCCCTCGCCCGTCTGCCGGGTTTCGGCCACGCTTATCATCCGGCTCAGAATTTCACCCACTTCATCAGGGTCGGCGTAATCGATGGGGAAGACCCGGGAGCTGAATTCTTCAACATTTTTATATCTCCAGCGAAGGGATTTGTGCTCCAGGGCGGCTTTTTCCAGTTCCCGCTCTCGGTCTATGTCCTCCAGGGTTTTTATACGCAGGATGTTGCCGATCCATTCATAGGTCAGGCCATAGGTTTTCAAAATACCGAAGAACACTTTATCCCATGGCTCGTTGACGGCATTGATGTTGGCCTCTCCCGCTATGTTCTGGCTGATCATGATGCTCTGGTCAATGGAGCGGGCAAGCGCCCGCAGAATGACGGCCGTGTCAGTGGCAGACATTTTCAGGGTGACCCGATCCGTGGGCAGTCTCTCATCCGATAGGGTTGCCAGCGCATCCGGGGTTCCCTCATCGTCGGGCGCCGCTTCCGTCGCTATCTCCTCTGCAGGCTCGAATTCACTACCGGGCATCCGTTGCCGGGAGGTTGCCTCAGATTCTTTCGAGGGGGAATAAGCCCGGGACTGGCCGGCTTTGGCCTCCCATTGGGTGAAAAAAGTGTCGGCGGCCGGTTTTTCAGCAGTTGCTGCGCAGCCGCCTGAAATGCCAGCCAAAAGGAATAAAATATAAAAAAAACAGTATCTTAACAGGTTGTTTGGCATGATTGGAAATATCACCTGTCGGGCTCCGTTTGTTTATTATCAGATTGATCAACACGTTTTTGCCAGGGAATGAGGCGCAAGGTTCCGTCGGGTTTGCCGATTTTAACATAATCGGGTGAAATTTCATGAATGATAAAAGCTGAGGCTTCCAATTGATCGCCTTCCAGGTATTCCTTGCCGTTGACCACTGCCAGGGATTTGGACGGCGAGGCCAGATACCCGGAGTAAACAAAGCTGCCTTCCGCATCTTTTTGCGGCTCTGCCGGGTTTGATTGCGAAGGGCTTTGCGGTTCCTGCCCGGGAAGCCGGTCGGCTTTCAGGAACGGGGATCCCTGCCAGGGCTGATTGGCTTTGGCAAGCGTCAATGCCGCTTGTTGGAATTGCTTGCCATTGAGCCCCGCTACCGTCCGGGCGGCAAAACGGGACGCGGATTCCACATCATTTGTTCCCTCCGCTGTTTTATCCGGGTCGCCGGCGGGCCAGAAAAGGGAGAAAAGGCCAAAAACAACCGCCGCCCCCACTGCGTAGAGCAGAATTTTTTCACGATTCGACATTTAGGATCCGATTTGTGAAAGTTGTATCGTCATCTCCAGGTCAAGTGTTTCAGCTGCTTCGATCATTTGAATGTTCAGGTTTTGAATACGCTCAAAATTGGGTGTCTGAGCAATCAATCCAAGCAGAAAAGCCCGAATTTTTGAGAGTTTTCCGGAAGCCGTGAGATAAACTCCGACTTTATCGGCTTCTTCTATCAGGCTTTTGATGTCCGGTGCAATATTTTTTAAATCCACACCGGCATCTGCAGCGGTTTTTTGCCAGATGGACTGAAGCACATCCATTTGGAGGTTGTTACCCTTACCCGGGTGCTTTGTTCTGATCGAAAGCTGGCTAAGGCGGTTGCGGTTTTCCCGAACCCGGCCCTGGGCTTTTATCAGCTGCTGATAAGCGGGCTGCAGGATTTCCTGCTTTCCAATTTTCTGTTCCAGATCGCCTATCTGCTGATCCATCTGCGGGATCCGCCGCATGCCGGGATAGATGAGAAGGATAAAGCAAAGCAGTGCGAGCCCGAGGCATATGCCTGCGACCCAGAGGTTTTGAGTGGAAACGGGCAGATCGATTTTTGGTTTCATAAGTGCTCTGAGCTAATTGATGCTAAAATAAGCGGTAAAAGTTAGTATTTCCGCTTCCATAAACATACGGGTTCTTTTTTCCTTAATAACCGGCCGGTCAAGGAAGGCGCTTCTTTTTAGAAGGCGCAGGTAGTCGGCCAATTCGGTCTCCAGCAGCTGAGAGGGGCCCCGGATGATCCCTTGGAGCATCAATTGGGAAGAATTCTGTGCGTCCGGTGACAGGTTCGGCTTTGTTTCGGCCGTTCCGGATAGCCGGGGCGCCTCCAGGGAGAGTTGCGTCAAGCGGATGTGCTTCGGTGTTGTGTTGCAGATTTCCGTCACAATTGCCATCCCGCCATACTGTTGGGCCGCTTCGTTTAAAACCTGTTGACTGTTTTTGATTTCCGCCGACAGTTTCAGAAGCATGGGCTGGTTCACCAGGGTGTCAAACTCGGCCAGCTTGCTTTCCAGTTGTGTAATCTGGTTTGTTTTCTGGTCAAGAACCCGGTTTTGCCAGATTTTATAGCCCCCCATCAAAATCAGGAGGACCATAAAAACAATGCCGATCGCCTGGTTGAGGCGCCGGGATCTGCGAAAATTTTCCTCGTCTTTATAGGTGTAAAGGAAGTTCGGGGTCTGGGATTGGTCTGAGAGGGCAATTCCTGTGCAATGGGCAAACGAAAGACGTTCCGGGAGGGCTTCGGGGGCGTCCCTGAGGGGATCCGCGGAATCAAACGGGTCGATAACAATGGCGTTGATGCCCAGTTGCTCGCCGATATGGGTGATCATTTTTTCATAGGCGCTGATTTTCCCTGAAATATAGATGCGGTTGGCCCGGGCGCCGCCAAATTTAAGGGAAAAATGCTCCAGTGTGCGGTCGACCTGCCGGATGATTCGCTCCACGGCTGGTGAAATAATCCGGAATAATTCACTTTCGTCAATATCCAGCGTTGTCGGTCCTTTGCCGGCAGCTTGATTGCAGCCCACATGAAAAAGCAGCTCCTGAGCCTGGTCCGTGTCAATTTCATCAGGCGCTGTCTGATTTGAAGGATCTTCCAGGAGCAGGACATGCGCGTCTTCGCTAGCTATAGCTTCGGCAGCGGAGTTTTTTTCGTTGATATCCGCCCGTACCGCCTCAGCCATGCTGTTAATACCTGCCTTGATGCCCCGGGATAGAGCCAGCGTCCCGGCTGTGTTGAAAATATCAATCCGCGACCAGGTCTGCCCGATGAAGAGGCTGCAAATATTTTCTCCGCCGGAATCCAACCATTTAAGGCGAAAATAATTTTGCAGGCCAAAGGGATAAATAGTTAAGCCGCTCAGCGGAAAACCCGCGTCAGCAAATAACTGTTTTTGCTCCCGGACTTCCTGGACAGGCGCGATATAGGCCAGCACTTCAATTTTTTTGACCTCATTTTCAATCGTCTCCCCAAGGATTTCAAAATCAAAGATATAATCCTTGTCAACAAAGGGAACTTCTTTTTTAAAGCTCCAAAACACGGTTGTCGCGATCCGACGGCGTGGAACCTTGGGAATGCGCAGGTAGCGGACCTCCACTGCAGGCGAGGAAATGTCGGTCCAGAGGTCAAATCCCCCGTTTTTGCCGCAGAAACGGCTAAGCACGGATCGAAGAAAGTCGGCGAACTTCTCCTTGTCCTGGTGAAGGGAGGCGTCAAAGGCAACCGTATCCCAGTCCGAAAGAACGGGCGCGGTCCCGGAGACAGCGATTTTAGCGAGGTTGACATCCCGCTCATTGATAACAACCCCGACAGTGGCACGCCTTTTTCCAGTCCATGCCGTTGCCAGAAAAGCCGGTGGCGAGGGGATAAGTTTTTTGGGAGATGCCTTGATCATCTGTCAACCCGTTGTCATTGTATAAAAAGTTTTGCCTTGATGAATGAAATATTACAATTCCTGCCTTCCTTATCGGGATACGTCCAATAATCTTTAATTTGGCAGTTTTAAAAGGTTGTTAATGAGGTTGTTAATCGTATGTCATACGGTTTCAGGCTGAACGTCCAGTACTTGGCGCAGCGTCAGAGCCATGTCTCTGCTGGCTATGGGCTTAACCAGCAGAGATTGAATACCTGCTGCCCGGGCTTTGTCATAGATTATCTTTTCACTGTAGCCGGTGCAAAGAATTACGGGTAGATGCGGTCGAATCCGGTGGAGTTTTTTAACCAGTTCCAAACCGCTTATATTCGGCATGGTCTGATCGGTCACCAGCAAATCAAATGATGAGGGTTGTTTTATAAATACCTCAAGGGCTTCTATACTGTTGGAAAATGCTGTGACAAAATAACCGAGCTTTTCAAGGGTCTGCTTTTCCAGTTCCAGAATCTGCTGTTCGTCATCAATCAGAAGAATGCGTTCATTACCACAGGGCAACGGGCCGCAGTGATCTTCAGGCAGGTTTTGCGTTGCAAATTTTTCAGAGACCGGTAGGAAAACGTCAAACCGGCTGCCTTCTCCCGGTTGGCTGTGCGCTACAATAAGACCGCCGGCGTTTTTAATAATGCCGTAACTGATCGAAAGTCCCAGGCCGGTGCCTTTATCCTTGGGCTTGGTGGAAAAATAGGGGTCAAAAATTTGCTCACCGATCTCCGGTTCGAAACCTGACCCGGTATCTGATACGCGGATTCGAATATACGTGCACGGGGTGAGATGATTGTATAGCGGGGCGTTTTTTTCATCAATGACGATCTCTTCCAGATCTACCTTCAATAGTCCGGAAGCGGCGTCCTGCATGGCTTGATAGGCATTGGTGCACAGATTCATGATCACCTGATGAATCATGGAAAGATCAATCATGACCTTTCCCGTGTTTTCCTGGATATTGGATTGAATCGAAATGGTGGCGGGGACCGTATTGGTGAGTAGTTTGAGGGTCTCCTTGATAACCGGCTGAATGTATTCCGGCTCCACGGCAATTTGGGTTCTCTGCCGGCTGAAAGCCAAAATCTGCCGAATCAGGGCTTTTGCCCGATTGGCGGATGCCTGGACTTTTTCCATGTAGGCGTAGAGCTGGCCATCAGAAGGCAGTTCCTGCATGGTCAATTCGGTATAGCCAATGATGGGAAAGAGAATGTTGTTGAAGTCATGGGCAATACCACCTGCCAGGGTACCGATGGATTCCATTTTCTGGGCCTGGTGAAGCTGTGCTTCAAGTTCTTTCTGTCTTTCATAGGCTTCAATGCGGGCCGTAATATCCCGGAGAATACCCTGAAATCCATTGGGCTGGTTTTGTTCATCCAGACGAAGGGACACGGACGTCTCTGCGTGGCATATGCTTCCATCCTTGCGACGGATCTCCCAATGCAGCGCTTTGACCGGTTTTCCGGTGCGGTAGACATAATTGAAAGTGTCAAATACGGTTTGGTAATAATCCTTGACCACCAGGGCCTTGTAGTTTTTGTCCCGCATCTCCGCGTTCGTATAGCCTACCATTCGTGCCAGGGCGTCGTTAACAAACTCATAATTGCCCTTCAAGTCCACTTCGTAATAGCCGTCCTCAATGGATTCCAGAATGTTTCGGTATTTCTTTTCACTCTCTGCAAGGGCTTTTCGTGCTTTTATTTGTTCGGTGATGTTACGGGCAATGCCGCGCACACCGATTGGGGAACCTGAATTGTCGTAGATGACCGAATTGTTGTATTCAAGGATCCGGTGGCTGCCCGATTTATCAACAATTCGTATATAGCCGCGATCCATTCCTTTTGCCCGAATCCGTTTCAGGTAGTCATCCGCCTCGCTTTTAAACGGCGCAGGGATAAGGTCTTTGATATTCATTAGTTTGAGTTCGGCTTCACTATAATCCCGGGGTGGTTGTCCAGTGCTGTTGTATTCGCAGAAATTGCCGGCCATGTCGTGGGAAAAAACGTAATCATTTAATTGCCGGAATATATCGCTCATGGATTTCTGCTGGTCACGGGCTTGCTGGACCGAGCGCTGAAGCCGGCAGACTTCGGCCTTAAGCAACCTTGTCTTAGCGTAGCAGCGGAAGCTAAAAAGCAGAACGGCGGCAAGCAGCAGGAAAAGGATGGCGGCAATTGTTTTCCCCGGACCGCCGTTTACGGAAAAAGCCATGCTTCCATCCCTGTCTGCGGCCAGAGCGGTGGCAGTGCAGCTACAGAAGAAAAAGAACACCTGTTGGATTATAACTCTGATGGATCGGATCATTGTTTTCCGTATAAATTAGAATTTCTTATCCAAGTACTAAATAACATGATTTTTTAGCTTGGAAAAGCAATATTATTTCAGGCCCGGATAAAGCAGGCCGGATAAAGCACTTGACCCGGCGCGGTCTGGTGATCATAATGTCGGGCAGAATTAAAGCATCATGAGATATAGAGGAGAAAAAAATGGAGTTGTCGGATCAGCAGCGAGCAGCCGTCGAATATATCGGGCCGGCCCTGGTGGTGGCAGGTGCGGGCTCAGGAAAGACCCGGGCGCTTACAGCCAAGATTGCCTATCTCATCAACCAGGGCTACGCTCCGGAGCGCATTCTTGCAATTACCTTTACCAACAAGGCGGCAGATGAGATGAAGCGTCGGCTGGTTGCGTTAACCGGTCACAGCATGGACCGTTTCCCCTGGGTGCGGACCTTTCATTCCGCCTGCCTGCGGATCTTAAAGGTTCATTGCCACCTGTTGGGCTTTAGTCCGCCGATTCAAATACTGGGGGAATATCAGCAGCAAAAACTGGTCCGGGATATTATTCGTGAATTCAATATTGACAAAAAGCATACCTATCCCATCCGGGGGCATATTTCCCATGCCAAAAACTCCGGTTACCCAGCCAGGTATTTTGACAAGCATAAACGTCTGGCCCAGTTTGCCCTCAGCGAGATCTACGAACGCTATGAAAACGAGCTGAAATCCCGAAACGCTGTTGATTTTGACAACCTGCTGCTTTTAACCCGAGATTTGCTGATGGGTCACCCTGAGGTGCGGAGTCAATATCAGAGGCTTTTTTCCTATGTTCTAGTTGATGAATATCAGGACACCAATGATCTTCAGGAAGAGTTAACACGCCTTTTTCTGGGAGGCGGCAATCTTTTCTGCGTGGGGGACGACTGGCAGGCGATTTACGGTTTCAGGGGCAGCAATGTTAATAATTTTTTGGCTTTTTCAAAAAATTATGATGAATCCAAGGTTTTCCGCCTGGAGCGCAATTACCGATCGGCATCGGAGATCGTTGACACGGCCAACCTCCTTATCGCCAACAATCCCCACAAAATGGAGAAAGCCTGTTATTCAAAAAAACCAGGGGGCACGGTTGAGGTTTATGATTTTTTCAGTGACGAGGAGGAGGCTGGCTGGGTGGCGGATAAAATGCGCAACCTGCACGAAAACGGCATTGAATGGTCCCAAATGGCCGTACTGTACCGCACCCGCTTCTGCTCGCTGCCTTTTGAACAAGCCTTTCGGTCCCTTGGCATACCTTATCAGATGCTGGGAGGGAAAGGGTTTTATGAAAGAAAAGAGATCCTGGATATTACCTGTTACTTAACGGCCGCGGTGTTTGAAAAAGATGATGCTGCATTTGAGCGCATTATCAATATTCCGAAACGCGGCATCGGCCCCGGCATGATCAGCCGGATAATGCAACTTTGCCAACCCGGGATGAGCCTTAAGGCAGCCGCCGGCCAGGCGCTCGAGAAGAAGGCCCTTTCGGCAAAAGCCGAAAGCCAGGTTCAGCAATTGCTGGATTTATTGAATACCATTTCGCAATTGCCACCGGGTGCTGCGGTCAACCAGATTCTGGAGCAGACCGGGTACCTGGATTATCTCAGGCAATACGCCAAAACCAGTGATGATTACACCTCCCGGGTCGAGAATATTGAACAGCTGATTTATGCGGCCACCCGGTATGACGCGCTGATGGATTATCTGGAGGAGGCTGCTCTGGTCAAGGAAGACAAGGCGGCTGATGCAGAGGTTGCCCACCAGGTCAATATAGCCACCATGCATGCGAGCAAAGGGCTTGAATTCAAGGTGGTCTTTGTTGCCGGTTGCGAAGAAAATCTGCTGCCGCATTGGAAATCCCGGGAGACACCCTCTGATATTGAGGAGGAGCGGCGACTGATGTATGTGGCCATGACCCGGGCGGAGGAGTTTTTGTATTTAACCTCAGCGGAATTCAGAAAAGGGCAGTTTAATCCACGAAGCCGCTTTTTAGAGGAAGTTTCAATTATTTCTTAAACCCTTCCTTTAACTTTTGTTCCAGTTCTTCGTGGAGTTTTTTCTTTTTATCCGCCTGATCGGCCTTGACCGAATCCAGGTCAACGCCCCGGCCTTCGCGGGCCTGTTTGAATTTTTTCAATTCTGCCTCCAGGCGGCTTTCCTCGGATTGAACCGGCAGGTCCTCAATTTTCTTGTGGTCTTTTATAAAAAGGCGGGCCGGGCCCCCTTTGTCGAGCATTTCAATAATCTCATAGTCCTTGAATTTGCGGCACAGGCGATTGGTTTCTTCGATCGAGACCCCCAGGATCCCGGAGATATCTTCCAGTGTCGGGGGCGCTGCCATCCGGTACTCCAGTACGCGGATGGCAGATACAATCAAATGGGCATAGTCATATAAAGATTTCCGGGCCATGGTCTTTTCCTCGTTTACTGATAAAAGACGTTTTCGGCGTCCATATGTCCATATCAAGTGCTTGACACCAAGTTTCTTAAATCGTATCATCCGCTTTAATTTTGTCAAGGCAAGCCGATATTAACCTTATCTGTACTAGCTTTTGGAGGTTGTAATGACAGAGATCTATGATGTTTGTGCAAGAGAAATTCTTGATTCCAGAGGAAATCCAACCGTAGAAGTCGATATGACATTAACATCCGGGGCAATGGGCCGCGCAGCGGTGCCTTCCGGCGCCTCGACCGGATCGCGGGAAGCCCTTGAACTCCGGGATAATGACAAAGACAGGTATATGGGAAAAGGGGTGATTCGAGCGGTTGAAAACGTTGTTGACACCATTGCTCCGAAGATTTGCGGCATGGATGCATCCGATCAGGTCGCCCTGGATCGGTATATGATTGAACTGGACGGAACAGAGAATAAATCCAGGCTGGGCGCAAACGCCATGCTCGGGGTTTCCATGGCTGCCGCCCGTGCAGCGGCAGATGCTTATGACATGCCGCTTTACCGCTACATCGGCGGGTTGACTGCCAGGTATCTTCCCATTCCCATGATGAATATCGTCAACGGCGGTGCGCATGCAGCCAATAGCCTGGATATTCAGGAATTCATGATTGTTCCGGTTGGCGCCCCCTGTTTTGCCGACGCCGTGCGCATGGGTGCGGAAACTTTTCACCAGTTAAAATCAATCCTGAAGGATCGGGGTTCGGTCACAGCGGTTGGCGATGAGGGCGGATTTGCTCCGGATTTCGCTTCCAACGAAGAGGCCATGCAGGTGATTATGCAGGCCATTGAAGCTGCCGGCTACCAACCGGGAAAAGATATCGGCCTGGCCATTGATGCTGCAGCCAATGAGTTCTATGTGGACGGCAAATATCAATTGCAATCCGAGAATAAGCGCCTTTCAGCCATGGAAATGATCGACTATTACCAGGGTCTGATTGATAAATATCCCCTGTTTTCCATTGAAGACGGTCTGGCTGAGCAGGACTGGAAAAACTGGACGACGTTTACCGAAAAACTCGGCAACCTGGTACAGCTGGTAGGCGACGATGTCTTTGTCACCAATCCGCAAATATTCGGCCAGGGCATACAGGACGGCATCTGCAACTCCATTTTAATTAAACTCAACCAAATCGGCACGGTTACGGAAACCCTTGAAACCATCGAAATGGCCAAGCAGGCCGGCTATACCACGGTGATTTCCCACCGCTCCGGTGAAACAGAGGATTACTTTATTGCCGACTTGGTAGTGGGGGTTACCGGTGGTCAGATCAAGACCGGCTCCATGTCCAGAAGCGACCGGATCGCCAAGTATAACCAGTTGATCCGAATCGAACAGGAGTTGGGCGGGCGTGCCTGCATGTCGGATAACGTTTTTTCCTTTTAGGTGTCTGGTGTTTGGGGCAGGGTTAAAAAACCATTCCTATAATTTCATGGAATGCAGCGCAGCGCACTGATTTTTTTGCCAGGCCATTGGCTTTTTTTCGGAAAATTTTTAATGGGGATAGGGTAGGGTGCAATAAGCATGGCGGCCGGGATGATTAAGAGAAAAAAGCTGAGGCTGATGCGGCTCGGTGCCCTTGTGCTGTTGCTTCTCGCTACTGCCTGGGGCAGCGCAGTTCCGGCGGTTGCATACGTGCTGGATGGCCGGCATGTGATTGAGCTAATGTTGGATCAAATGAACCTATCGAATCAGCTGCGGGTGGATCAAACCCTGAGCTTGTTTGACGATCGGTTCGAAGGCGGTGCAATTGCGGTCAGGCAGCGCGTGAATTATAGAATTCCCGCAAGGTTCCGCTCGGAGATTAAGACCGACAACCTTCACCGGATCTACATTGATGCCGGAAACAAGAGCTTGACCCTTGTCGATAACAAAGTGGTTTCCCAGAGCAGGGATGTGGCCCTTCAATATAAGGAGCTTTTCTGCTATCATTCCCGGAAAGCCCTGGTGGATCAACTGAGCTATCTTGGCATGAATGTCGCCCTGTCCAGCTACGGACGGTGGCAACAAAAGGTTGTATTTGTGCTCGGTGCCCGAAATCCCAATGAATCAAGCCCTCAGCTCTGGGTGGATAAAGAGAGTTTTCTCCCGGTCCGGTGGATTTTTCAAACAGGGAAGTCTCCGGACGGCCCAAACCGCATCGAATTCCATTACGAAGACTGGCACCAGGTTGGTGGCAGTCGATACCCCCGCGTCATCAAACAATTTCAGGATGAGCGGCTAACCCGAAAAATTGAAATCCACCACATCGAAACAAACCCTGAGATCTCCGATAATCTGTTTAATATAGATTATTTGAAGGCCGGGGCCACCAAATCCGGATCAGTGTCCGGAGAGCCGGTGCCGGAAGATGATGTTGATCAGCAGATACGCGAATTCCGTGAGATTTTTCAATCCGACTAACAAGGTATGATTATGGCAGGCAAACCCAAATTTATTTTCGTCACCGGTGGAGTGCTTTCATCTCTTGGAAAAGGCCTGGCTTCTGCTTCCATAGGGGCATTGCTGGAATGCCGGGGCCTGACTGTGACATTGCTCAAGCTCGATCCCTATATCAACGTGGATCCGGGAACAATGAATCCCTTTCAGCACGGGGAGGTTTTTGTGACGGATGACGGCACCGAAACCGACCTGGATCTGGGCCATTATGAGCGCTTCGTCAATGTCCGCTTAAGCGCAGACAATAATTTTACCTCAGGCAAAATTTATTACTCGGTCATCCAGAAGGAGCGCCGGGGGGATTATCTGGGCGGCACGGTGCAGGTAATCCCCCATATCACAGACGAGATTAAACAGTGTATTTTACTGGCTTCCCGGGAAGCTGACGTTGTGATTGTTGAAATCGGTGGAACCATCGGAGACATCGAGAGTCTGCCCTTCCTTGAAGCCATCCGGCAGTTCCGTTTTGATGTGGGAAAAGAAAATGTTTTGTACATTCACCTCACATTTGTGCCTTATATCCCCACTGCCGGCGAGGTAAAGACCAAACCAACCCAGCACAGCGTCAAGGAACTGCGAAGCATCGGCATTCAGCCTGACATCCTTTTATGCCGCACGGCGCGCTTTCTCACGCCGGAAATAAAAGCGAAGATAGCGCTTTTCTGCAATGTGAGTCAGGACGCAGTAATTACGGCCAAGGATGTGGACTGCATATATGAAGTTCCGCTGGTATACAATCAGGAAAAACTCGATGACAAGATATTGGAACTTTTAAACATATGGACGGGCACCCCCCGGCTGGATCACTGGCATGACCTGCTTGCGCGGATCAACAGTGCCAGCCGCACTGTAAAGATTGCGGTGGTCGGCAAATATACGGATTTGACCGAGTCTTATAAAAGTCTGAACGAAGCCCTTTTCCATGCCGGTGTATACAATTCAGCCCGGGTGGAACTCCTGTTTATTGATTCCAGCACCCTTACACCTGATGATGTGGCCGCAGCCCTTGAGCCCGCCGATGGGATTCTGGTGCCAGGGGGGTTTGGCTCCCGCGGGGTGGAAGGTAAAATCCTGGCGGCTTATTATGCCAGAAACAACAAGGTCCCGTATTTCGGCATCTGCCTGGGCATGCAGGTGGCGGTTATTGAATTTGCCAGAAACGTAGCCGGCCTTCGGAATGCACACAGTTCGGAATTTAACGAAAAAGCGGAATCTCCTGTGATTTATCTCATGCGTGAGTGGTTTGACGAAAAAACCCAGGTCCTCCAAAAACGGGATGTAAATTCTGAAAAAGGGGCGAGCATGCGCCTCGGTGCTTATCCCTGTCGTTTGCCGAAGCAGGATTCTATCGCATATAAAGCTTATCAGGCGGATGATATTTCCGAGCGCCACCGGCATCGCTACGAATTCAATAACGAGTTCATGGATGTTCTGGAAGAAAACGGGCTGGTGTTCAGTGGTATCTCTCCCCGGGGCGATCTGGTTGAAATCATCGAGTTAAAGGATCACCCCTGGTTTCTTGGCTGCCAGTTTCATCCGGAGTTTAAATCCCGGCCCATGACGCCGCATCCCCTTTTCAGGGATTTCATCAAGGCATCTTTGGAAAATTGTCCGCATTCCTGATCAACGAATCAATTGGTTGAGCAACCATGATTAGCATAGCGCCCCTGGCAGGCCGGACCATCGGCATCGTCGCACCGGCCAGCCCCTTTGAAACCGGCAAATTCGAGACCGGCCTGGATGTTTTGAAAGCTATGGGTTTTCAAATATTTGTCCCGGGCGCTGTCAAAGACAGAACCGGATATCTTGCCGGTTCGGATCACCGGCGGGCCGCTCTGATCAATGAACTGTTCGCTGATCCGGATATCAGCGCCATCTGGTGCGCCAGGGGAGGCTACGGGTCGATGCGCATCCTGCCGTTCATCGATTATGAATTAATTTGTTCAAATCCCAAACCCTTTGTGGGTGCGAGCGATGTCACCGCCCTTTTGACCACCTTATATTCCTGTTGTCATATACCGGTCTTTCACGGCCCGATGATTGTATCTTTTGCCGATGCGGATGAAAGGACCCGCCTTAGCGCCCGCCAGGCTTTTGCCGCAGCAGAGCGCATTACTATAAAAGCCGAACCCGCTCAGGTGCTGCGGCCGGGAAGCGCTACCGGAAAAGTGATCGGCGGGAACCTGACGACCTTATCGCATTTGATGGGCACCCCGTTTGAACCCGATTTTTCCGGGCACCTGCTGTTTATCGAGGACATCGGGGAGGCTCCGTATCGAATTGATCGCATGATGACTCAAATGAAAATGGCTGGAAAACTCAGCCATATTACCGGCCTGTTGCTGGGACGCTTTTGCGATTGCGGTCCGATGGATGAAATTCATGCCATCATCAAAGCTGTTTTTCAGGATTTGCTTATACCTATACTTTCCGGTTTTCCGGCCGGCCACGGCTACCCGAATCTAATGCTGCCTATGGGCGTGGACGCTGCCCTGGACACGGATCAGGGGCTGTTGACCTGCCATATGCCGCCGTCTACCCAACCGCCTGTCAGCTCTCAATCCAAATAAATAATGGCCTTTTTGCAAATGATGAAGAAACTGGAACAAGTGGATAGCCATATGAAGCAAGGCCTTGCCGAGGGAGTTTTCCCCGGAGCGGTACTTCTGGTTTCCCGGTCTGAAAGACGTGTTTTTTTTGAAGCCTACGGCAAGGCGAATATATTCACGGAGCGTCCCATAACCGTTGATACAGTATTTGATCTGGCCTCCTTGACCAAGCCGCTGGCAACAACCCTGGCGGTTATGGCTTTGATTGAAAGCAAGCAGTTAAGCCTTGATCGACCCCTCAGCGATATCTGGTCCTCATTTAAACATTCTGAAAAATCAGGGGTTTGCATTGATCAACTGTTGACCCATGTCTCCGGCTTGCCCGCTTACCGGCCCTATTATAAAGAAATTAACTGTCTGCCCGAGACCGAGCGGCACAAGGCCCTTCTTGATCGATTATTGCATGAGCCGCTTTTAAATCCTCCAGGCAAGCATACGGTCTACAGTGACCTTGGGTTCATGCTGTTGGGGTTGGTCATTGAGAAAATCACTGGCAGCCGTCTGGATCAATTTGTTTCCCGGAAGCTGTTTCACCCGCTGGGGATCAAGAACTTATTTTTTATTGACATCCATGAGAACAACGCTCATAGAGAGTTTGCCGCTACTGCCTATTGCCCTTGGCGGGGCCAGCTGGTCCAGGGCGGCGTTCATGATGAAAATGCATTCGCTTTGGGGGGGGTGGCTGGCCATGCGGGGCTCTTTGGGACAGCAGGCGCGGTTGAAAAATTGCTTTCTGCCTTGCTGAGGGCATTTGCGACAACGGATGGGATTTTTTCCCGGGCCCTGGTTCGGCAGTTTTTATCCCGCTATCACGGTGCAGATCGTGCCCTGGGGTTTGACATGCCCTCCGCTGAAGGCTCAAGTGCCGGCAAACACCTAAACCGGGAAGCTACGGTTGGGCATCTTGGCTTTACCGGCACTTCCTTCTGGATGGCCATGGATCGATCTACGATTATTATCCTGTTGACCAACCGGATCCATCCCAGTCCGGCCAATGAAGGGATAAAAGCGTTCCGGCCGAGGCTTCACGATAGCGTAATGGCTTGTTTTTGAGGGCTTCCCCCGGGCTTTGGCCGATATTTTTGTGCTTGCTATCAGACACCTTTTCTGTTAGCCATATCAGTTAATTTCAGGCAGTCAAAAAGGGTTTGCGGGGAATATCCCAAATATAAGGAGGCGACACGGTGTTTCTAGATGCATTGCTGGGTGTTTTTTCAAGTGATTTGGCGATTGACCTGGGCACGGCCAATACGCTGGTTTATGTACGCGGTAAGGGTATTGTTTTAAGCGAGCCCTCTGTTGTCGCCGTGCGCACCGACAACCGGATGAAAAGCCGGGTGCTTGCCGTTGGCCTGGAGGCCAAGAACATGCTTGGCCGCACACCCGGCAATATTGTGGCAATTCGCCCCATGCATGACGGTGTGATTGCCGATTTCGACGTCACCGAGGCCATGCTTCGTCATTTTATCCGCAAGGTTCACAATCGCCGCTCCTTTGTTCGGCCCCGTATCGTAATTGCCGTTCCAACCGGAATCACGCCTGTTGAAAAACGGGCAGTTAAAGAGGCCGCCGAATCCGCCGGTGCCAGGGAAGTGTTTTTGATTGAAGAGCCAATGGCGGCTGCCATCGGAGCCGGGATGCCGATTACCGAGCCGACCTGCAACATGGTCGTCGATATCGGGGGCGGAACCACGGAAGTGGCGGTGATATCGCTCTCAGGAATTGTCTACAGCCGTTCCATACGGGTGGCCGGTGATAAAATGGATACTGCGATCATGCAGTACGTGAAGCGCAAGTATAATCTTCTGATCGGGGAAAGAACGGCAGAAATTATCAAAACGACCATCGGCAACGCATATCCGGATTCAGAGAATTACGAAACCATAGAGGTCAAGGGCCGGGACCTGGTATCCGGAATTCCCAAAATATTGGCAATTGATTCAGAAGAGATACGGGTAGCGATCTCTGAGCAGATCGATGCGATTGTCGAAACAACAAAAATTGCCTTGGAACAGACACCTCCCGAGTTGGCTGCGGACATTGTCGACAGGGGTATAGTGCTGACCGGCGGTGGGGCCTGCCTTAAAAATCTGGATAAACTGCTGCGCGAAGAAACCGGGCTTCCCATCACTGTCACCGATGATCCGCTCTCTACGGTGGCCCTCGGATCGGGCAAGACCTTAAATAGCATTGAAATCCTTAAACAGGTAGTCATTGATTAACCCATGTTTTCAAAAAAATCGATGGTCGTTGCCGGAGCGTTGGTATTAATCGCTCTCAACGGGCTCGTCTTCTCCCTTGATATCATCCGCAAATCATCTGTTTACGAGGCCGCCGCCCGGGCGGCGATTTTTTTTGTCGCACCGGTGCAGGAGACCCTTCATTCTGCCGTCGGGTTTGTCGATGAGGTGTGGACGCACTATTTTTACCTGGTCTCCGTAGGGTACGAAAATGACGAGCTCAAAACCCAACTGGAGCAGGTCCGGCAGAAAAATTACCAGTGTCGCGAGCTGGCGCTTGCCAATGAACGCCTGCGGAAGCTTGTTCGGCTTAAACAAAAAAGCCCCTATGAATTTTTGGCTGCAGAGGTGATTGCGCGGGACCCTTCCCCCTGGTATAGAACCATAGTGATTAACAAAGGGCGCAATGCTGGCATCCGATCATCCGATCCGGTCCTGACCTCCCGGGGAATAGTGGGCCATGTCCTGCGGGCTGCAGCTGAATACGCCACCGTGGTTTTAATCATTGATCGTAACAGCGCTGCGGACGCCATGATTCAAAGAAGCAGAACCCGCGGCATTGCCCGGGGAGAGGGCAATGGAAAATGCCAGTTTGACTACACCCTCCGAAAAAAAGAGGTTAAAATAAACGACATTGTGATGTCCTCCGGCTTTGATGGAATCTATCCCAAGGGCTTTAGAATCGGCTATGTATCCAAAGTCGTCCGGAGAAATGCGGGGCTTTTTCAGCATATCGAAATAACCCCCTTTGTGGATTTCAAGACATTGGAGGAAGTGATGGTGCTTTTAAATCCCCTGGATTTTGAAGAGATGGCAGAAAAATAATGCGGGTGGTATTTTATCTGCTTCTGGGCTTCATCCTTATTGCTCTTCAGACAGCAGTGATTTCGGGATTACCTGCCATTATGACGTTTTATGACATGATCATTCCATTTGTGATATACTTCAGCCTGTTTCGGCGCTTTTCCGTCGGTTTCGCCGTGATTTTAGTGCTCGGACTTGTTGTTGATATGATCTCAGGTGCTCCCAATGGGCTTTACTTGACTGTTTTTATGGTGATTTTTTTTCTTTTTCGAAATATCGCCAATTTTTTTCACGCCAGGAAGATCGTTTTATTCACCTTCTGCACGGGTATCGGTGTCTTTATTGAAAACCTTGTCTTTTTTGTATTTCATATTTTTTCAGAGACATCTTTTTCCACTTCCCTAAACCATTTGCAGATGATGGTGATTCAAATAGCCTGGGTGTTTTTGACCGCCCCGATCCTCTATCGACTGCTTTCGGTTTACTTCTCCCAGGTGGACCGCCTGAGTAATAGATTTGGGAGTTCTTATTCAATGAAACAGGATAATGATGCGTTCATGTGAATTGAATTTTGAAGGGTAAACCTTCAGATCGTATGGACGGGAATCTGAATTCATACCATTGGTCGAATTTGCGATACATGCATGTCCACGCCTAACCAACTTCAAAAATATATCGAATCTATTGACACGGAATGGTACCGGCATCGATTTATAGTTATTATTTGCCTTGTGCTTGCGGCTTTTACCCTTCTTGGTTGCCGATTATTCTATCTACAGATTATCCAGGGCGAAAATTTTTATGAATTGTCCAAAGACAACTGTGTTCGTAAGAAACGCATCAATGCCTTTCGCGGGTTGATCTATGACAGAGACGGCCATTTGCTGGTGGAAAACCGGCCCTCATTTAATCTGCAAATGATCAAAAAAGATGCAGAACCGCTGGAGCATACGATTCAACGCCTTTGCCGGTATATCCAACTGTCGCCCCAGGCAATTATGGAGAAGCTCAATGATGATACCATCGGCCCTTATGACCCGGTCTTGATCCGGGAGGATATCGACCGAAATACCATGGCTGCCATTGCCGCCCGCAGATTTGATCTGCCGGGCATCAGTATTGAAGCGCGCGCCCGCCGCCACTACCTCTACCCCACAATGGCCGCGCACTTGCTGGGTTATATGGGTGAGCTCAATCCAGAGGAAATCCGGAACAAAAAATTCAAAGACAAACGCAAGGGCGATTACATTGGTCGCTTCGGTGTTGAGAAGGTTTTTGAAAGTGCCCTGTCCGGCCGTGCCGGCGGCCAGATTGTTCAAGTCAATGCCGGCGGTCAGGTTGTTGCGATCCTGGAACAGGTTCCCCCGAAACCGGGAGACAACCTGTTTTTGACCATTGATTTTTCGCTGCAGAAAAAGGCGGAATCTCTCCTGGGGGAGCAGGTCGGGGCAGTTGTGGCCATGGATCCCAGAACAGGGGAAATTCTGGCCATGGTGAGCAAACCGGCATTTAATCAGAATCAATTTGTTGACGGCATGAGCATCAAACAGTGGGCTGCCCTTACCGGCAACCCCGACCAGCCGATGATGAACAAGGTGATCCAGGCGGAATACCCCCCGGCCTCCACTTATAAAATGCTTACTGCCATGGCAGCTTTAGAGGAAGGCGCTACCAATTCCCTTGAAGAGATATACTGCCCGGGGCACTATCGGTATGGGAACCGTCTTTATTACTGCTGGAAAAACTATGGGCATGGCCACATGAACGTAACCGAGGCCCTGGAGCAATCCTGCGATGTCTATTTTTATCATATGGGAAAACGTCTCGGGGTGGATACAATTGCCAAGTATGCCTTTGACAGCGGACTTGGATCGCCGACAGGCATTGTCCTGGATCGGGAGGCCGACGGCCTGATACCCACCGCTGAGTGGAAACGGAGACGTTTTGGCGTTGCCTGGCAAGGCGGAGAGAATCTCTCCATTGCCATCGGCCAGGGTTATAACCTGGTCACACCGATTCAAATGGCGGTTTTAACCTCTGCTGTCGCCAACGGTGGTTTCCAATATCAGCCACGGATTTTAAAAAGGATTGAAACCGTGGAAGGAAAAACGGTAAAAAAGGGCGAGCCCGTTATCAAGGGGCGCCTGCCGGTCAGCGAGAGAAACTTGAAGCTTGTGCGCAGGGGATTATGGCAAGTGGTAAACGCCCGGCATGGGACCGCTTATTGGCATGTGCGGGATAAAACCATTGATATCAGCGGTAAAACCGGGACCGCCCAGATTATCAGCCGTAAAAGAGGGGCGGCCCGGCCTGAAAAAATTGAGGACCGATACAAGCCGCATGCCTGGTTTGTCGGCTATGCTCCTTCCAATAACCCGCAAATTGCCGTTGCCGTGCTGGTTGAACACGGGGAGCACGGTTCCAGCACCGCCGGGCCGATTGCCGGCCAATTGATGAAAAATTACCTTGCCCCTTTGAAATCTATAGAAAAAGAGGAGTAATCCAAATATGTCCGATGAATCCAAAGATGCGTCGAAATCGCAAACGTCAACACCGTCTAATTTTATACGCCATATCATTGAACGGGACATGAAATCCGGCAAGTTTGGGGGGCGCCTGGTGACGCGGTTTCCGCCGGAGCCTAACGGTTATCTGCATATCGGCCATGCCAAATCCATCTGCCTGAATTTTGGCTTTGCCAGAGAATTCAATGGAGCCTGCCATCTGCGCTTTGATGACACCAATCCGATTAAAGAAAATGTAACCTATGTGGACTCCATTAAAGAAGATGTGCGCTGGTTGGGCTTTGATTGGCAGGAGCACCTCTATTTTGCCTCAGACTATTTTGACCGTCTCTTTGAATATGCCACCTCCTTGATTAAAGCCGGCAGAGCCTATGTTGACAGTCTGGGGCCGGAGCAGATCCGTGAATATCGGGGGACATTAACGGAACCCGGAAAAGAAAGCCCTTACAGAAACCGTTCGGTAGAGGAAAATCTGGACCTGTTCCAGCGCATGGCAGCTGGTGAATTCAATGAGGCAGACTGTGTCTTGCGGGCGAAGATCGACATGAGCGCCCCCAACATCCTCATGCGCGATCCCACGCTGTATCGCATCCGCAATCAGTCTCATCATCGGACGCAGGACAAATGGTGCATCTACCCCATGTATGATTTTGCCCATTGCCTTTCGGATTCGATAGAGGGGATAACCCATTCCATATGCACCATTGAATTCGAAAACAACCGGGAGTTGTATGATTGGATACTGGATACCCTGGATGTCTATCATCCGCAACAGATTGAATTTGCAAGATTAAATATTTCCTATACGGTGTTAAGTAAACGCAAGCTCATCGAGTTGGTTGAGGGCGGTTATGTGGACGGATGGGATGATCCACGGATGCCTACAATCTCCGGGTTCCGGCGCCGCGGTTACACGCCGGAGGCCATCCGAAATTTCTGCGATCGCATTGGTGTGGCCAAACGCGACAGTATGGTGGATCTTGCGCTGCTGGAACACTGCATCCGCGAAGACCTGAACAAGCGGGCCCCTCGGTTTATGGCTGTTTTAAGGCCGCTGAAAGTAGTCATTGAGAATTATCCGGAAGGTGAGACGGAATTCCTGGAGGCCGTCAACAATCCGGAAGATGATAGTATGGGGATGCGAAAAATTCCGTTTTCAAAAGAGATCTTCATTGAACAGGAAGATTTTATGGAAACGCCGCCCAAAAAATTCTTTCGCCTTGCCCCGGGCCGTGAAGTCAGGCTCCGGTATGCCTATTTTATTACCTGCCAGGAAGTGGTCAAAGATGACAATGGCGGCATTGTCGAGCTGAGATGCCGCTATGATCCGCAAACGCGGGGTGGCGATGCCCCTGACGGGCGCAAGGTGAAATCCACGCTGCACTGGGTTTCGGCCAACCAAGGGGTTGATGCTGAAGTCCGCTTATACGATCATCTCTTCAATATTGAAAATCCTGCTGAGGCAACGGATCTCAAAACCGTTGTCAATCCCGATTCCATTGAAACGCTCGCCGGCGCCAAGCTCGAACCCGAACTGGCACAACTGCCCCCTGGCCGTCAATGCCAGTTTGAGCGAATGGGGTATTTCTGCAAAGATTCCCGTTACAGCAGGAAGAACCAGCCTGTCTTCAACCGGATCGTCACACTCAGGGATCAATGGGCGAAAATTAAAAAATCCCAGCAGAAAACAGCGTCATAGTGCCTGTATCAGTGCATCAATCCGGGTATCATCCAGTCGCCCCGGCAAAGCGCCCATTCCCCTCCGGGGCGAGCTGGTTCTATTTCATCTTGTTTAGGTTGTCTTTGAGCTGCGCGATCTCAATGCCTAAGCTGACGCATTGCTTACCCTCCATACAGGTTTCGGCGTCCCCGTCTTCCAAAAACGTTTTCAAGTGATGCTGATCCTTTTTCAAATCCACCACCCAGCGTCCTTGATCCTTATCGTAATTCGCATCTACATCAATTCCGCATTCGCCCACGTCAGGATATAATTCTCTGATTTTTTGACACAATTCATTTTTTTCCATGCCACAACCTCCTTCGAAAAAGTTGAAATCCTATCTAAAAGTTGAAATCCTATCTACAGGAAGTATAATAATGCTGTACAGTGAACATCGCAAACAATTACAGTTTCCAATTCCGTATGGGGCTTGATAAGGTAACTTGCAGGAACCCCGGAATGAAAAGATTAATACAATGCATGGCCTTAGTTGTTTGGCCTCAGCGGTTAAGGCCCTGAAACCCAAATTCGAAAACGCCGAAGGGGGGAGCGCATGCTTGGTTTTCAATTAACCGAACAACAACTGGAATTGCAGCAAAAGGCCCGCCAATTTGCCCTGGAACATGTTTTGCCGGTTGCCGCATATTATGATGAGATTGATGAGGTACCGGTGAAGGTGCTGCGCGCGGCTTACGAGGCAGGTCTTTTCGGCGGTGATATTCCAAAAAAATTTGGCGGCCAAGGTTATGGCACCATAGAGGGCGTGATTGTTACAGAGGAAATTGCAGCAGCGTGCCCGGGTATTGCCACATCGATTTTCGACAATTCCCTTGGAATGGAACCTCTCCTTCTCTGTGACAATGAACCTTTAAAAGAAATCTATCTTGCCCGGATTGCAAATGAATTCAAATTGATAAGTTTTGCTACCTCCGAGCCGGTGACAGGCTCCGATGTCTCCGGCATCCGGTGCAGGGCTACACCAAGCGGCGAGGATTATATCCTCAATGGGACCAAATACTGGGTGACAAACGGCGGCATTGCCGATTATTTTTCAATTTTTGCAACCGTTGACCCCAAATCCGAGCATAAGGGAATCTGCGCCTTTTTAGTGGAACGCGATTGGGAGGGGGTGCAGGTGGGAAGAACAATACCCAAAATGGGGCAGCGGTGTTCAAACACTGTGGGTATCCATTTTGAAAATGTCCGGGTGCCCAAAGAAAATGTCCTGGCTGAACCGGGCCAAGGGTTTTATCTGGCCATGAAAACCTTTTCCCGCACCCGGCCGGCCATCGGTGCCTTCTCCGTTGGTGCCGCCCGCTCGGCCATGGAGTATGCCATCGAATATGTTAAAAAACGGCAGGCCTTTGGTACAAAGATCGCCAATTTTCAATCGCTGCAGTTCAAAATCGCCGAAATGTACCAGAAAGTGGAAACCTCGCGTCTGTTGACGTTAAAAGCCGCATGGGTGGCGGACAACGGCATGGACCCCGCTATCGACGCCTCCATTGCCAAATTTTACGCTTCAGAGGCTGCGCTTGAAGTGGCCAATGAAGCCCTTCAAATATTTGGCGGCTTTGGCTATACTAAAATGTTTCCCATCGAAAAATTGTTACGCGACATCCGGCTTTTCCGAATTTATGAAGGAACCAGCGAGATCCAGCGTACAATTGTCTCCGGCCATGCTTTGCATGCCTATCAGCCGGTCATGCCTTCCATGGAAGATTTGCCCCTGCACGTAAGCAGGGATCCGGAAACAGTTAATCTGCCGGACGATCCGACGAGCACGGCCTGGCGGTGCCGCATGTGCGGATATGTCCACTATGGCGAGCAAGCCCCCGAGCAGTGCCCGTACTGTTTTTTTCCGAAAACGGCATTTAAAAATACCGCTGAAAAGAAAGATTGACAGTCTTGTAAAAAGTCGGTTTGAGATGGCAAAGTAAAAAGTTCAAGATCAAGGCGTCGCAAATCCCGAGGAATGCAGCGTACATAAAGTACGTGAAATTCCGATGGGATGCAGCGCAACGCAGATATTGGACTTTTTACTTTGCCATCAAGATTAGATTTTGATCAATTCATAGGCCCTGCTGCCAATTCCAAGTTTTTCAGCATAGTCCAACTGGATGGGCCAATCTACCTTCGGGTATAGCCCTTTGAACTTATCCGCTCCAGGTTCATGATTTTCTTTTATGCAGGAATGGGGCAGGGCTGGTGCATTATTGACAAGATCAACGCAAGCCTGATCCAGGGCCACCGGGTCGGTTGATGCGGCAACCCCGATATCCGGCACAATGGGGGCGTCATTGTAGGGCGGGCAGTCACATGCCGGAGAAACATGGTTGATAAAATTGATGAAAAAGCTTTTGCCGCTTTTATTGTTTAAAACACCGTATGTGTATTCTACCATGTATTCGAAAAAAATCGGAATGGACTGGTTCCACTGGATTTGAACCGCGCCGTTTTCGCAAACAAGGATACATTCGCCGCAGCCAATGCACTGTTGCGGATTGATCCGGGCTTTTTGTTCCACAAAGTAGATGGCCCCCTGAGCGCAATGCAGGGCGCATTCACCACAACCCACGCATTTTTTTTGTTTGACCTTTGGGGCAACATCCGAATGCTGGGCCATCTTTCCCCGCCGGGAAGCACAACCCATGCCTACATTTTTGATTGCGCCGCCGAAGCCTGTCAGCTCATGGCCTTTAAAATGGGCAATTGAGATCAATGCGTCGGCTTCAATGATTTCTGTACCGATATAAACGTCGCTGCAGTTTTTTTGATTGATCGTCACAGCTGTTTCGGATTTGCCGCGAAGTCCGTCGGCAATGACGAGGGGCGCATTGACCACGGAATAGGCGAATCCATTTTCTATAGCTGTGTTCAAGTGATCCGCCGCATTTCCGCGGGAGCCTGCATAGAGCGTATTGGCATCCGTTAGAAACGGATCGCCGCCAGCAGCTTTAACGGAATCCACAATGTGACGGATATAGACCGGGCGAATAAAAGCCGTATTGCCTCGCTCGCCGAAGTGTAGTTTTAGTGCCACCAGATCTCTTTCCCGAATTCGTTCACTTAATCCCGCCGCCTCAATAAGCCGTTTCAATTTTTTCAAAAAATTTTCTTTATACGAAGCGCGAAAATCGATGAAAAATACATTGCTTGCCATGCTGCCTCCTGAAAAATTCGCCTTAAGCTGTTGTTTGGGATGTTCGGTGCTGATTGAGTTTTTGGAAAAATGATCAATAACTCATAGCGTTTTTATTGGGTTATTGCAAATCCGGCAGTGAGGGCGGGTACCAGGCCTTCATTAAAAAATCGTCAAATTTGATTGCAATAAGCAGCCGATTGAGTTAATTCAGTAAGCGCTAATCAATTCATTATTTAATGCCCGGCAGAAAAGCTGATTTTCCTGCAGGCGTTATTAAGTCGAGGTTCGATCAACTCGGAAACCACTACAGAATTATCCCTTATCCTTCATACGCGGCATGTTTGACCGACGGCTGGTAACATATTTTGACTGGGGCCTGCTGGCAATTACCCTGATAATTGTCGGTTTCGGGCTGGTTCAGCTATATAGCGCCGTGCATGCGGGCGGCATGCAGAGTTCTTTTTATTACAAGCAGATAATCTGGCTGTCCACTGGGTTTACGCTTATGCTCTTCGCTTTTGTGTTTAATTATAAGCATCTGGATAAGTGGGCGATGCTAATTTACGTCGGGTGCTTGCTGATGTTGATTTGTGTTCATGTGTTTGGCAAACACGTGGGGGGCTCCACCCGGTGGCTGGCCGTCGGTCCTTTCACGATACAGCCGTCTGAGCCTGTCAAACTCGGGGTCATTATCATTCTCGCCAAATATTTTGCCAGCAGGGCCAAACCGGATGGCCTGAATTTGAGGGAATTATTAACACCGATGCTGTTAACCGCCCTGCCATTCCTGCTGATTGCAACCCAGCCGGACTTGGGTACAGCGGGTTTAATTGGTTTAATCGCCGCTTCCATGGCGGCCTTTGTCAAGATTGAAAAAAAGACACTCATTGGCATTATTCTGATTTGTTTAATTATTCTGCCCGTTCTATGGAACATCCTGGAACCCTACCAGCAGGAACGTATCCTGACCTTGATTTTTCCGAATAATGATCCGCTTGGGGCCGGGTATCACATTCGCCAATCCAAAATTGCGGTAGGATCAGGCATGCTGCTTGGCAAGGGGTTTTTGGATGGAACCCAGAAAATGCTGGCTTTTCTGCCGGAGCAGCACACGGATTTTATTTTTTCCGTATTAGCCGAGGAGTGGGGGTTTGTCGGGGCTTTTGGGCTGTTGCTGTTATTTCTTCTCTTAATCGTGTTCGGCCTAAACATTGCCCATGCGTGCCGGGATAAATTCGGCACTATTCTCGCCATTGGCGTGACGGCCATGTTTTTCTGGCAGGTTTTTATCAACATCGGCATGGTGATCGGCATTATGCCGGTTGTGGGGATGCCGCTGCCACTGGTGAGTTATGGCGGCTCGTCAATCCTGACAAACCTATTGGGGATCGGATTGCTGATGAATGTCAGCATGCGGCGATTTATGAAGGACTGATTCAACAGCATCTCAAGTGGGGACCGCTGCTTTGCGGGGACGAATCATTTTAGGCGCTCCGCACCATTATAGGCGCGGTTTTTAATAGATCCCGGGGAAATGGAAGTTGAAGAAGAAAATTTTTAAAAAAGTTTTGACAAATATGGCGAATTGGTGATAGTCATTTTTGCTTAAATTTAAAGATGGATATGACTTGTCAACCCGGCAGGATTTTTTTTACCCGGCAGGACTTTTTAAGACGACCGGCAAAATCGCGGAGGGAGAACTTATGGTAAATGTCAACTTCACGCTCTTCATTCAAATAATAAATTTTATTTTTTTGATTTGGGCGCTCAACCTGGTTCTTTATCGCCCCATTCGGCAGATTATCAGCCAGCGGAATGAAAAAATCGAGGGGCTCGAAACGGGCATTGAAAATTTTGAACAGGATGTTCTGGACAAGGACCGGGCTATTAAAATGGGCATTAAACAGGCCCGGGAAAAAGGTGTCGAGCAAAAGGACGCCTTTGAGAACGAGGCCAGGGAACTGGAGAAGGAAAAGATAGCCCGGATCAATGAAAATGCCCGCCAGGAACTGGCCCGGATTCGTGAGCAGGTCGGTCAGGAGATGGAGGCGGCAAGGCAGTCCCTTGACGCTGAAGTGGACCAGTTTGCCAATGAAATCAGTCAGAAAATCCTTGGGAGGGCAGCTTAATGAAATTGAAAGAAGGGGTGAACCAAATCAAACCGTTAGCAACCAGCCTGCTCCCCGCCCTGCTTATAATTTTACCGGCGGTCGCATTTGCCTCCGCCGGCGGTGA
>P_1C_Sed_2_UnCtyDRAFT_1000085_pt1 | contig 26633 bp, 17 predicted proteins | sample Pon1CUnioCityCA_4_FD_10229 | JGI IMG/M metagenome (IMG submission 10229) | reverse complement strand
CTCCCTGCTGCATCGATACCCCCGACCCGGCCGTGCTGGAAGAAGCGGTGAAGGTGCATAAGGGTACCCCCATGCTCAATTCCATATCACTGGAAAAAGACCGGTACGAGAAAATGTTGCCCGTGGTCAGCGGGAAAGATGTAAAAGTGATTGCCCTGTGTATGAGTGACGAGGGTATGCCCTATACCAAGGACGACCGGATGAAAATTGCAAGCAAACTAATCAATAACCTTGTGAAAAATAATGTGCCCCTGGACAATATTTATGTCGATCCCCTGGTTCAGCCCATCGGATCGGGCGACCGTTTTGGGGTGGAGTTTCTCGAGACCATCGAAGCCCTGAACAAAGAGTTCGAAGGCGTCCATACCATATGTGGGCTCTCCAACATTTCCTATGGCATTCCCAAGCGCAAATTTGCCAATCAAACCTTTATGATCATGGCCATCACCAAAGGCCTGGACTCAGCCATTATGAATCCGTTGGATAAGCGCATGATGGCCAGCATTATCGCAGCCGAGACCCTGCTGGGTAAGGATCCCTTCTGCGAGAAATATGTGACGGCATACCGGGAAGATGCCTTTGAATTTTAGATTGTCGAACCCACGGAATGAATCCATAAAATAATCAGGAGGTTAGTATGAGTAAACAATATTCCAGCGAAGTAGAAGTAGCGCGAAGCTATTACAACAGCAAGGATGCGGATAACTTTTATTATATGGTTTGGGGCGGGGAAGACCTGCACCTGGGCATTTACGAACATGAAAATGAAGATATCTACACAGCCAGTCGGCGTACCATCGACCGGATGGCTTCCAAGGCTAAAAAGATTGACCAGAACACCCGCATCATCGATTTGGGTGGCGGTTTTGCCGGTTCTGCCAGACACCTGGCCAGGAAGTATGGCTGCAAAGTGGCCGTGCTGAACCTGAGTGAAGCGGAAAATGAGCGTGGCCGACAGATGAACAAGGAGCAGGGCCTCGATCACCTGATCGAAGTCATCGATGGCAGCTTCGATGATATACCCTATGATGATGAGACATTTGATATTGTCTGGTCGGAGGATGCTATCCTGCACAGCAATGCGCGGGATAAGGTAATGAGTGAAGCCGCTCGTGTGCTCATCCCGGATGGTGAGTTGATATTCACCGACCCCATGCAGACCGATGATTGCAATGAAGAGGTGCTAGAACCGATCTATGACAGGATCAATCTCTCATCCCTTGGTTCTCCTTCCTTTTACAGGAAAGAAGCCAAAAAGAACGGGCTCAAAGAGAAAGGATTTGAGGAGATGCCCGATCAACTTACCCTGCATTATTATAGGGTGCTCCGGGAGACGGAAAAAAGCGAGCCCAAACTCGAGGGGTATGTGTCTAAAGAATACATCGAAAACATGAAAAAAGGTCTCAGGCATTGGGTCAACGGCGGAAAAGAAGGCCACCTGACCTGGGGTATATTCCATTTTGCCAAAGAGGCTTGATGTTAGACGGAAAAACATTAATTTTAAGCCGACAAAAAGATATAAACAATTAAAATAACAGATTAATATGAATCATTTGGAAAAAATCGATGAAAAACTGGATTATCGGGTAAAAGACATCAATCTTGCCGATGCCGGAAGAAAAGATATTGAGCTTGCGGAGCATGAGATGCCTGGCTTGATGGAACTGCGTGAAAAGTATGGCAAGGAACAGCCTTTAAAAGGTGCCAGGATTACAGGCTCCTTACATATGACCGTTCAAACGGCCGTATTGATAGAAACCCTGACGTCTTTGGGCGCCGATGTAAGATGGGCCAGCTGCAACATATTCTCTACCCAGGATGAAGCTGCAGCCGCTATTGCTAAAACGGGCGTACCGGTATTTGCCTGGAAAGGTGAGACCCTGGATGAATACTGGTGGTGTGCCGCACAAGCCCTTTCTTTCCCCGGCGGCAAGGGACCCAACTTGATCGTTGACGACGGTGGGGATGCTACATTGATGGTTACTCTGGGGTATCAGGCCGAGCAGGATCCCTCCTTGCTGGACAAGAAGCCCGAAGCCTGGGATGAAGGAGCTCTGCTGAATCGCCTGAAAAACATCATGGAAGATGATTCCGACAAGTGGCAGCGCGCTGTGAGCGAATTGGAAGGTGTCTCGGAAGAAACCACCACTGGCGTCCATCGCCTCTATCAGCGTGAAAAAGATGGCTCCCTGCTTTTCCCTGCCATCAATGTCAACGACTCAGTCACTAAGTCTAAGTTCGATAATAATTATGGCAACCGTGAATCGCTGATCGACGGTATCAAGCGTGCCACCGATATTATGATTGCCGGCAAGAAAGCGGTAGTATGCGGTTTTGGTGGTGTGGGCAAAGGATGCGCCCAGGGCCTGGCCGCAATGGGTGCCCGTGTAATCGTCACCGAGATCGACCCTATCTGTGCTCTTCAGGCAGCAATGGAAGGATACCAGGTTACCACGATGGAAGATATCGTCGGGGAAGCTGATATTTTTGTCACCGCTACCGGCAACAAGGATGTGATCACTGTGGAGCACATGCGGAAGATGAAGGATAAGGCCATTGTCTCCAACATCGGCCACTTCGATAATGAGATACAGGTAGAGAAACTGGAGGAAAGCAACGATGTGGAAAAAATCAATATTAAGCCCCAGGTTGACGAATTCCGCTTCTCCGATGGCCACTCCATCATCATGCTTGCTGAAGGCCGCCTGGTGAACCTGGGATGTGCCACCGGACACCCCTCATTTGTCATGAGCAACTCCTTTGCCAACCAGGTGCTGGCTCAGATTGATCTGAGGCAAAACAAGCGCGATATCAGCGTCTACCGTCTGCCCAAACACCTGGACGAGGAGGTTGCCAGAACCCACCTGAATCATCTGGGTGTCAAACTGACCAAGATGACAACGGAACAAGCTGAATATCTCGGACAACCCCTGGAAGGTCCTTATAAGTCAGATCACTACAGATATTAATCTTCTCAGGTATCCCGTCCCGCCACCAGCGGGAGGGGATACTCTTTCCGGAAGTTGAATTCTACATGATAATCCTTTAAATGTTAAAATTATGCCTTATTTATTTACCTCGGAATCCGTATCTGAAGGCCACCCCGATAAGGTAGCCGATCAGATTTCAGATGCCATACTGGATGAACTGCTGAAGCAGGATCCGAAATCGAAATGTGCTGCTGAGACCTTTGTAACCACTGGCCTGTGTATTGTTGGTGGTGAAATAAAAACCGAAGCCTATGTGGATGTTCAGGAGATCGCAAGGAATGTGATTCGCCGCATTGGCTATACGCGTCCTGAGTATCGCTTTGACGCCGACTCATGCGGTGTGCTTACCTCTATTCATGAACAATCGCCTGATATCAATCAGGGCGTGGAAAGGGAAGATGAAGAAGAAATGGGTGCTGGCGATCAGGGAATGATGTTTGGTTTTGCTACCAATCAGACCGAGAACTACATGCCTTTGCCGGTGGATATCAGCCACCGCCTGTTGAAAGAGTTGGCAGAGATTCGCCGGGTAGAAGGGGAGATGCCTTATCTCAGGCCTGACTCCAAGGCTCAGGTTACTTTTCAGTACGACGACGACAGTACCCCCATGGGAATTGATACGATTGTAGTCTCCACTCAGCATGATGACTTCATCACACCGGTTAACAGCTCCGAGAAGGCCCGTAAGAAAGCCGACCGTGAGATGCTGGGACAGATCGAGACCGATGTGCGCAACATCTTGATCCCAAGGGTTAAAGCCACTTATCCCAAGGAAGTTCAGAAATATTTTGATACTGATTTCCGCCTGCTGGTCAATCCTACCGGCAAGTTTGTTATCGGCGGTCCGCACGGCGACACCGGTCTGACCGGCCGCAAGATCATCGTCGACACCTATGGCGGACGCGGTGCTCATGGCGGGGGTGCCTTTTCCGGAAAGGATGCTTCCAAAGTAGACCGCTCAGCGGCTTATGCTGCCCGTCACATCGCTAAGAACATGGTGGCTGCCGGTCTTGCCGATGAAGTGGAAGTTCAGCTGGCCTACGCCATTGGCGTTGCCCAACCTGTTGGCCTTTACGTGGGTGCCCATAACCCCAGGGTGGATCTGAACAACGAGGAGATCGCCGAAAAAGTGAAGAAGCTCTTCGACCTCCGTCCCAACTCCATCATTAAGCGTTTCGGACTAAGAAACCCTATTTTCCAGGAAACAGCTGCCTATGGACATATGGGCCGCCGTCCGGGCAAGAAAGTCGTATACATCAACGGCAACCGCAAGGAAGTGGAAACTTTCGCCTGGGAAAAACTCGACTATGTAGATAAGATTAAAGAAGCTTTCGGGTTGAAATAGCCTCGAGGTTCTCGAATTTGTCCCGGAAGAGCCATTGCATGACAGATGCATGGTTTTTTTGGGACTTTTCGTTATTTGCGCGGTGTGATGAATCAATGCGCGTATTATGAATTAAAATGAACAATTATGGATAAAGTACTTGGAATAGGGAATGCCCTGGTGGATATTATGACCCGCCTGGAGGATGAATCCCTGCTTGAAAAATATCAACTGCCTAAAGGCAGTATGCAGCTGGTTGACCAGGAGTTCAGCAAGAAGCTGACCGGGGCAACTGAAGATTTGAACCGGCAACAGGCCAGTGGCGGCTCGGCAGCCAATACCATTCACGGGCTGGCCCGGCTGGGAGTGGATACGGGTTTTATCGGCAAGGTAGGAGAGGACAAGTTGGGAACATTTTTCCTGGAGGATATGAAACAAGCCGGCATAGATCCTCACTTGTTGAAAAGCCAAACTGACAGCGGAAGGGCCATCGCCCTTGTGAGTCCCGATTCGGAGCGTACCTTCGCCACTTTTCTGGGGGCTGCCGTGGAGTTGAGCCCCGAAGATCTCACCCCTCAGCTCTTTGAAGGATATCAATATCTACACCTGGAAGGATATCTGATACAGAACCATGAACTGATGAAACGGGCCTTCGAGCTGGCCAGGGAAAAAGGTCTTCAGGTATCGCTTGATCTGGCCAGCTTCAATGTGGTTGAAGCCAACCTCGATTTTCTCAGTACTTTCGTCAGTGAATATGTGGATATCTTGTTTGCCAATGAAGAGGAGGCCAAGGCCTTTACCGGGAAAGAGCCGGAAGAAGCCCTGGATGAGTTGTCTCGGTTATGTGATATTGCCATTGTTAAGGTAGGCAAGGACGGATCCTTCATCAAACGGGGCAGGGAGAAACATCAGATCCGGCCCATTTCTGCCCAACCGGTAGATACTACCGGGGCCGGCGATGCCTATGCCGCCGGGTTCCTTTACGGTTTGGTTCATCATAAGGAACTGGATCGGTGCGGCAGCATTGGCTCGGTCCTGGCCGGCAAGGTGATAGAGGTGGTTGGCGCCAAGATGGATGAATCAAAATGGAATGAGATAGAAGCCTTGATGCACTGAAGCCTCAGACTTCCTGATAAAACATCTGAAGTATAGCGCCGGGAGTTCCCTTCCCGGCGCTTTTTTAGATACCCGGCCTCAATTCATTATGCAGCAGTGGATCCAGTTTCTTATCCATGGCTTGTCTGGTATTTTTTTCTTAATACATAACCGGGCACCAGGTTAGCAAAGACTATACCAATTGCCAGCAGGAGGGGATGGTAGAAGGTAGGAGTTATCAGTCCTGCCAAACCAGTGAGTTTACAGAGGATACCACCCCAGATCAGGGTTTTGAAGCGGAGCAGGCCACCCGACACGGTGGCACCAATGGCCAGGAAGATCAGGATGAACGGAGTGGGAGACAACTCCAGCAACGGCCATGTAAAAAAGCCGACTATGCCCAGGTTAAAGGCCAGAGGAACCCACAAAACAGTCATCACCCGATTGAGATAGCTGTCTGCAGAATTCCTGTTTTTTCGGCTTTCAACGATGCCGGTATAAACACCGGCAGGTATCAGCAGAAAAGAGCAACTGGCAGAGGGTCGATGATTTTCATCGGAATGGAGATGGATCATCCGAATTTGAAGGCAAAGGTGGTTTCATGGCAGAAGATTGCATGAGAGCTGATCAATTTTTGCCATATTTGAGTGGTTTTTGATTATCTTTAACTCACCAAAACAGCCTGTTATGTCGAAAATACTTGCCGTAGGAAATGCTTTGATCGATATCATGGTAGATCTCCCTGATGAGGGCTTGCTAAAAAAATATTCCTTTGCCAGGGGATCCCAGGAGCATGTAAGCAAAGAGGTGTTTGATGCTTTTTACCAGGAGCTTAACCTGGAGAAAGCTCGCTTTATTCCGGGAGGGTCGGCCGCCAATGTGGTGCAGCCACTGGCGCACCTGGGATTTAAAACGGGATTCATAGGAGCCATTGGGAACGATTCGCACGGAGAGGTTTTTGAAAATGATCTGCAACAGGCTGGCGTTTATTTTAGCCCCATCCGTAAGGAGGGCGATACCGGCAAGGTGTTGCATCTGCATACCGGGGACGGAGAAAAGACCATTATTGCCTATGGGGGAGTCAATGATCAACTTACCGCGGAGGATCTCTCGGAACATCTTATGACCAGCTACACCCACCTGGTGCTGGACGGTTTTTTACTTTCCAATGAAGAGTTGGTTCAGGAATTAATGAATACAGAAAGCATTGGACATATGAAGGTGATCTTCGATATGGCCAGCAGTCATATTGCCGAGGGACACCGGGAGTTTCTGAAGCGGCTGATCAAAAACCACGTAGATATTTTATTTGCCAATGACCTGGAGGCTTTCTCTTACACGGGCAATGAGCCGGAGCGGGGCATCCGGAGTATGGCCAAGGATTGTGAGATAGTGGTCATCAAGCAGGGGTCCAAAGGGTCGATGATCCAAAGAGGATCTGAATTTTACACCATTGCCTCGGCGCCTGCCACATTGGTTGATTCGACCGGTGCAGGGGATATGTACGCCGCCGGCTTCCTTTACGGTTTGTTGAAGAACTACCATTTGACCCATTGCGGAAAGATTGCCTCTTTTCTGGCCTCTAAGGTGCTGGAGGTAGAAGGGGCCAGGCTCTCGTTCGAGAATTGGAGGGAAATAAGCCAGATGGTTTGAATCTATGGGTTAGCTCAATTTTTTTTGCCGATAAAACGGTCTATTTTGTTTAGCAGCTGGTTGGCCTTGAGGGGTTTGCTTATGTAGTCGTCGCAGCCGGCATCGATGGTTTTTTGTTTGTCCTGGCGCATGGCGTAGGCTGTTTGGGCAATGACGGGCATTCCCGGATAGTTTTCCTTGATGCGTTGGGTCAGGGAAAGTCCGCTTTGATCGGGTAATTGTAGGTCCATGAGGATCAGCGATATTGATGTTGTGTTTTCCAGGGTTCTGACGGCTTCTTTGCCATCGGCTGCCATGACCACCCGGGCCCGGGTCTGTTCCAGAATCTCTTTGATCAGGTATTGACTGGCAGGATCATCTTCCACTACCAACAGGGTATGATCCTTCCAGTTGAAATAGAGGGGTGTTGCTGGCTGGTGTTCATCTGGAGTCTTGCCGGCAGCCGGTTCATAGGGCATGGTGAAGTAGAAACAGGTTCCTTCCCCTTGCCTGGATCGAAACCAAATCTTTCCGCCTTGCTTTTCAACCAGCTGACGGGTGATGGACAGGCCCAGCCCTGTACCGCCGTATGAGCGGGTAATGGATTCGTCTGCCTGCCTGAAACGTTCGAAAATATTGTTTTGTGCTGCTTCAGGTATGCCAATGCCTGTATCTTCCACGTAGAAAAGGAGCTCATTCCTGTTTTTTAATTCATATCCAAAGCTTACGTAGCCAGCAGGGGTAAACTTGATGGCATTGTTGAGCAGGTTGGAAAATATTTGGCGGAGCCGCTGATGATCGGAGATGATAAGGCTTTGGTTGTCATCCAGGCCATTATGATGGGTTAATTCAATCTCTTTATCGGGATGGTTTGCCAGACTTTGTCGGAAGAATACCTGCAGTTCGTGAAGCAGGTCGTTCAGCCCCATTTCTTCGCGCTTCAGGGTAAGCTGGTTGGCTTCGATCACCGATATGTCAATGATATCGTTGATGATCTGCAGCAATTCCTTCGAACGCGACTCAATGACATCGAGGTACTCGTTTCTTTTTTCCTCTTCTATGTCGGGATGTCTTAATAATTGGGTAAAGCCCAGGATGCCGTTCATTGGAGTCCTTATCTCGTGCGACATGTTGGCCAGGAAAGCCGACTTGAGCCGGTCCGATTCTTCGGCCTTCTCTTTGGCCTGGATCAGCTCCTGGTTGCTTTGGGCGATACGTTGTTCGGCTTTTTTCCTCTTGGTAATATCACGTGCTATGGTCAAGATTGCTTTCCGGTCGTCAAAGTCGATCACCTGGGAGTTGAGTTCTATGACAATGAGTTTGCCCGATCGGGTGATGTGTTCTGTCTCAGCAAACAGATATCCCTTTTCCTTCAGTTTTTTAAGTCTTTTTGGCAATTTCCGGGCATAACGGGGAGAGTCAAAAATGGAGGGGCTCATCTCTAGCAACTCTTTTCTGCTATAGCCCAGTTGCCTGCATGCCCTGTCGTTGACTTCCAGCATTCGCCCCTGGAAATCGTGTATGAAGATGGCATCGGCGGCGCTGTTAAACAGGGTTCTAAATTTCTTTTCGCTGGCGGCCAGCGCCTTGTTGATGCTTTCCAGGCTTTCGTTGGCTTCGGAAAGTTCTTCATTCAAGGCCAAAAACTCTTCGTTCTGGGTGCGGATCTCTTCGTTGCGTCTCTCCAGTTCTCTTTGATGTTCAATTTGTTCGGATATATCGCGCACTACAGCGATCAAGGCGTAGCCCTTTTCTGTATGTATTCGGTTGAGGGTGATTTCGACATCCACCATCCGTCCATCCTTGCGTTGGTGCTTCCAGTAGAACTGGGAGATGTTTCCCTGCAGGGCCTGGTTGATGAAGTGTTTGCCTTCGTTAGTTGAGCTGCTCCCGTCGGGTTGTTTTGTGGGGGAGAGCTCTTCCGGATGGCGGCCGATCAATTCTTCTTTTGTATACCCCAGGATCTTGCATATTTGCCGGTTGCAATCGATGATGGTTTCTCTTATCAGAAGGATGCCATCGCCGGAATATTCAAAGATGCTTCGATACTTTTCCTCGCTGTTGCGAAGGGCCCGCTCGCGTTTTTTGCTTTCACTGATGTCGCGGCCAATGGTTGCTGCACCAATAATTTGGTCCCGTTCATCCTTTAATGGGCTCACCGACAGAGAAATGTGGATCAGCTGGCCGTCTTTTCTGAGTCGTTCGGTTTCGAAATGCCTAATGGTTTTGTCCTGGAAGACATCTTTCAGGTAATTTTTTACTTCATCTTTCCGATGTCCGGGGATCAGAAAATCGGGTTTGCAGCCGATCACTTCTTTCGCGGTGTACCCATAGATTGCTTCAGCACCGGCATTCCATGAAGTAATGTGTATGTCCCTGGATACACTAATGATGGCATCATCCGAAGACTCGACGATGGCTGACAGCTCTTTTTGGAGCTTTGTTTTTTCCGTCCGGGACAAGTCGGGGCTTGTTTGCCCGCTCTGATGGCTGTTATCCGGATGACCGGGGTCTGAGGTGTTGTCTGATGAGTTGATATTCTGGTTATTGTTATCTTCCATGGGCCAGCTCGCTCTAATCCTTTTACAAGATAAAACTACGGAGAATATCCTGTTAGGTTATCATCTGGTACAAATAATCAACTGTAAAAAGTGGGCTTAATATGATGTCAGCCTTCTCCTACAAGTCCACCAGGCGTTGTTGAATGGCATAACGGATCAACTCTGAGTTGTTGTTCAGGTTGAGTTTATTGAGGATGCGGGTTCGGTATGTGCTGATGGTTTTTACGCTCAACGAGAGGCTCTGGGATATTTGGGTGAGGGTTTCACCGGCGGCAATTCTCCGGAGCACTTCAAATTCCCTGTCGGAAAGGCTTTTGTAGGAAGGTTTCTCCATCGGCTCATTCAGATTGTCGGCCAGGGTATCGGCCACTTTGGAGCTGATGTATCGTTTCCCGGCAGAAACTTTACGGATGGCGGTCTCCAGCTCGCCCGGGGCACTTTCTTTGGTCAGGTATCCGGCGGCTCCTGATTTGATTACCCGCAGGGCATACTGATCTTCCGGGTACATGCTCAGGATCAGGACCGGAAGATGGGGCTTGATGCTTTTTAATTGTTTAAGGGCTTCTACTCCACTTCTGCCGGGAAGGGATATGTCGAGAACGACCACATCAAAATGATGATGATGGATTTTTCGGAGCATCTCAGCAGCATGTTCAGCTTCTCCACTGACACGGATGTCAGGAGTATCCTCCAACAGCTGCTTGATGCCTTTGCGCACGATGGTGTGGTCATCGACGATGAGAACGTGTATCATACATCTTCTTCTTTTAATGGAACCCTGACCTGTATAAGGGTTCCCTGGGATTTCCTTCCTTTAATGCCTAAACGGGCTCCAATCAAACGGGCCCGTTCCTCCATACCCAAAATTCCGTAATTGTCAAATCTTTCTGCCTGTTCCCGGGCAATGCCAACTCCGTTATCTGCTACTTGTAAAGTTAACGAATTTTTCTTTTTGTTTAATCGCACGCATACCCGGGTAGCTTGTGCATGGCGGTAAATGTTGGTGAGACTCTCCTGTACGATGCGGAACAGGTTGATGGCCACGTCGTTGTCGTGTGGGATGATTTTTTCGCTTATTTCCAGGTCGCAGGCGAGATGGCTGTTTTTCTCAAATTCCCTGACATACCATTCGATGGCAGCTACAAGTCCCATGTCATCGATGAGCCGGGGCCGGTATTCGGCCGAGAGCTTTTTGGTTTGCCGCAACGATGTGTCGGTTAGGCTTATGAGCTCCCTGATTTTGGATCTGACGCGATACTGTTCGGAGGGTAGTTGCTTCAGCATCCACGACAGCCCCATATGGATGCTGGTGAGGTATTGTCCCAGTTCGTCATGCATTTCATGGGCAAAGTGGCTTCTGTCCCGTTCAATCATTTTTTGCTGGTGGTATGAAAGCTGCATCAACCGTTTTTTTGATGCATGCAATGCTTTGTCTGTTTTCCGCCGTTCAAAGGCATTTGAGAAGATGTGGCCCAGGGTGTGAAGCATCCGGAGTTCTTGTTCATCCCAATTTTTACTTGTTTGCTTGTATTCCAGCACCAGGAAGCCCAGTTTTTTCTTATAGATTTTTAAAGGAAGAACTGCAATTCCCTGAATCCCTATTTCTTGAAGATCTTTCCGGAGGGATTCCGGAAGTTGGCTGCTATCGCCTGCCGTTATGATACCTTTTATTTTTGTCCACCCCATCCAGTTGGGATACCATTGAACCGGATTTGCCCCGATACCTGGATCAAGGGGTTGGAGTCCCTTTGCTGACCATTGATACAGCTTCTCGAGGGTTTGGGATTCAGCCCGGTGTAGCCCGATGTATACACGCGAAGCATTTGCCTGGTGGCCGATTTTTTCCAGGGACCTGGGTATTTTGTTATCAAAGGTTTCGCTGCTATTCAGGCATATGGCCACTTCTGATATAAGCGCCTGTTGGTTGAGGTGGTTTTGAATCTGCCGTTGCTTTTCATTGACAAGCCTTTCTGCCTCGATTTGTCTGGTGATGTCCCTGAAGGCAAAATGAATTTGAATGGTATTGCCCAGTTCATCACAACTGACGGTTCCTTCAAACTCGCCGGTGATGATTTGGCCGTCTTTGCGGATCATTTCAAAGCGCCGATTGGAGAGGGACCCTGAATCGCTATAGGAAGAAAGCATCCATTCCAATTGTGATTTGCTTACAGGGGTAAGGAATTCGCTGAAGGGCCTGCCAACGACTTCCTCCCTGGAATACTGCATGGTTTTTAGCCACATAGAATTGATATTCAGGATAGTACCCTCCGTATCCAGGGATTGATACCCTACGGGCGCATTTTCATAGAAGAGCCTCAGCTGATCGAGCCGGATCCTGGATAAGATCAGTTTATTCATAAAAGGGCGAACACGCAAAACGGCTGCCAGGGCCAGCAGGGCAATGGTGAGCCCTAGTATCTGGTTTGCAGGTGCAAGAGAAATTTCCTGCGCAAAACCCTTATAGAGAATGAGTCCCCGCTGAATGGTCATCACCGTCAGAGCAAGGCTGGTTAGAGTCCACGTGGCCGGAAACTGATTGGACTTCAGGTTGCTGATGGCTATGCCGGTCGCTGCCAACAGAAACAGAAAGGTAAGAGCAGGTATAATAATTTCCGGGAACATAACAGATCTATTTCAAACCAGGACTTAATAAATTATGTCCGGCATTTGGACATAAAACGGTCCTACCCCAGCGGGATAAGTAGCATAAGGCCAAAACATTAAATAAATGACAATCATATGGACGTCGAAAATAAAGATATTTTATAAGTTGACAAACTTTGGCAAACAATTCCCTCGAATCGATTGTTATCAAGAAAAAAGCTATGGAGGACTGGAAAGAAACTCAACAGGAAATTACAAAAACCTATAGTTTTAAGGGTTTTGTGGAGGCCATTGATTTTGTGAACAAGGTGAAAGATGTGGCCGAGAAACATCAGCACCATCCGGATATCTATATTCATTCTTACAACAAGGTGAAAATTACCCTTACCACGCACAGTGAAGGGAGGGTGACCGAGAAGGACTACAAAGTTGCGGACGAGATTGATAAGCTATAACTGGCATAGGGTTTAGCTTTCTCAGGCCGGGATTCTTCGGGATCCCGGCTTTTTTCGTTTTGGCCCCACCCGGGGGAAGTCTTTTTAGGCAGGGCATGTTTTTTTATCTTTGGTAAAAAAGATTGTTTTCTATGAATTCAATGCTTGTTGTAGGAATCGTCATCTTGACGGGATTTCTTGTCGGTGAATTGGCAAATAAGCTAAAACTTCCCAAGGTCACGGGTTACATTCTGGCAGGTGTTTTGTTAAATCCCCGTGTAGTAGATTTTATACCCGGCAGTTTTGTCAGCCATACCGATTTGATCACCAATCTGTCGCTGAGCGTGATTGCCTTTGCAGTTGGGGGGACTCTTCTGATCTCCGGGATCCGCAGGATGGGGCGGCGCATTCTGCGCATCACGCTGCTCGAATCGACATTTGCCTTCTCGTTGGTGCTGATAGGATTTGCAATCATCTCCCCGTTCTTTTTGGATGTGGATCAGGGCAGCTATATGACCGTATATATACCTTTTGCCTTATTGCTTAGTTCGCTGGCTGCGCCTACAGATCCCACAGCAACCCTGGCTGTAGCCCATGAGTACAAAGCCAAAGGACCCGTGATGTCATCAGTCATGGGCGTTGCCGCCTTTGATGATGCCATGGGGATCATGCTTTATAGTATAGCCGTAGCCTTTGCCGGGTCCTTCATTTCTCCCGAGAGTACAAGTTTGGTTATGCTGGCCTGGCACATCGTTCGCCAGATCCTGGGAGCCCTGGCCCTAGGCGGTATCCTGGGATGGATGTTTAATAAGGCCACCGATCTGATGAAAGTGGAAAGCGAGGGCATGTTCATTGTGATGATCATAGGCCTGTTGGCCGTTAACTTTGGTCTTTCCGAGGTTGCCCGGGTGGATGAGTTACTCTCGGTGATGTTTATGGGTTTCGTGGTCGTTAATTTCAACAAAAACAGCGAGCGAATCTTCACCATCCTGGAACGGTATACCGAACAGCTGATATTCGTGCTTTTCTTTACCATTAGTGGAATGCATCTGGATATCTTTGTGTTGGGTGATTACTATCTGTTGATTCTGTTTTACATCGTTTTCCGTGGAATGGGTAAGTTTCTGGGCGTAACCCTGGGTGCCCGCCGGGAAGGAGGTGTCATACGCCGCTATACAGCTGGAGGGCTGATTCCGCAGGGGGGGATTGTCATTGGTTTGGCCTTGATAATCAGACAGGATCCTGCGTTTTCTCATATATCAGATGCTTTCATCAACATTGTACTGGGAGCTACCGTGATCCATGAGCTGATAGGTCCGGTGCTCGCCAAATTCTCTCTTCGTAAGGCTGGTGAAATCAAGGAGGACCAGAAGGCCTGACGACCCTGAAAGAAAAAGGGCAAAACCCGAGCTCATGGATTACAGGAACAGTTCCATCAGCTGCTCTTTGGTGAGTTTTTTCAGGGTGTCGGTGGGTGTGACGAAGGTTTCAGCCAATCGGGCTTTCCTGTGCTGAAGGCCTTTTATTTTTTCTTCAACCGTACCGGCTGAGATAAACCGGTATACCATAACCTTCTTATCCTGGCCGATGCGATGGGCCCGGTTGATGGCCTGTTCTTCCACAGCCGGGTTCCACCAGGGATCCAGGATCAGCACATAATCGGCAGCCGTCAGGTTTAGCCCAAAGCCGCCGGCCTTGATCTGGATCAGAAAGATCTTGTTCTCTTGCTGTTCCTGGAATTCGTTGATCACCTTCTCACGGTTGTGGGTCTCGCCGGTGAGCAGGGAATATTGCCAGCCGATCTCATGGAAGTGGCTCTCCAGGATTCGCAGATGCTTCTTATAGGAAGAAAACACCAACACCTTGTGGTCTTCGGAGATGAGACTCTCCAGGTAATCGATGATCTCCCGGAACTTGCCCGAATCTTCCTGGTAGTTTTCGTCGATCATACGGGGATGGTTGGCTATCTGCCGAAGCCGGCTTAGCCCGTCGAGGATTTTGAGGTTGTCCTGCTCGTCTTGCTCCTCGAGGTTTTCGATCAGGGCATTGCGGATTTTTGACTTTTCGCTTTCATAGTAGGACCACTGGGGCTCGCTCATCTCGCAATAAATGATCTGTTCTGTTTTTTCAGGCAGCTCTTTGGCTACCTGGTTTTTTGTCCTGCGCAGGATGAAGGGGTCAATGATGGCCTGCAGCTTTGCTTCCTGGTCCTGGTTGTTGTGCTTTTCAATGGGGTGAATAAATTCATTTTTGAAGAAATGGTAGCTTCCCAGCAATCCCTTGTTCAGGAAGTTGAACTGGGCCCATAAATCGGCAAGGGAGTTCTCGATGGGTGTGCCCGTGAGCACCAGCTTGTGCCGGCTTTGAAGCTCATTGACGGCTTTGTATATCTTAGAAGAGGGGTTTTTGATGTACTGGCTCTCATCCAGGATGATGTAATAAAAAGGAAGCTGCTTCAGCAGTTCAAAGTCGTTTCTTACCACCCCGTAGGTTGTCAGGACAACATCGTACCCACAGAGAGTTTCTGCCTGCCGTGTCCGGTTCATCCCGGTGAAACGGTAGGCACTGAGCTGAGGGGTAAACTTGCTGATTTCATTTTCCCAGTTGTAAATCAGGGATGTGGGCATCACAATCAGGGAGACCGGTGAGGTTTGCTCCAGGGTCTCGGTGGAGCCTTCTTCCTGGTTGCATTGGTCGAAAAGATTCAGCTGCTGCGAGTGTTTTTCTTTTTGAACGGGTTGTTCGGCCCCCTGGGTGGTCTTCTTTACATGCAGCAACAGCGTGAGGGTTTGGATGGTCTTGCCCAGGCCCATATCATCGGCCAGGCACCCTCCAAATTCATGTTTTTTCAGCAGGTTCATCCACCGGTAACCATTCAGTTGATACGGACGAAGGGTCGGCAGCAACTCCTGGGGCACAGGTATCTCATGGGTTTGCAGTTCTTCGTTGAGGTTCTGCAACCTTTCCAGGTAGCTGTGCCTGAACCTGTGGATGCTTTGCTGAAGAATCCGGAAATGATGCTTGTGGATATGCAGGTGGTCTTCATCAATTTTCCCGAATTTGAAAAGATCAGCATAGGTTGAGAACCATTCTTTCGGTAGAACTGCATACCGGCCGTCCGGTAGCTGAATTTCCCGGATGCCTTGTAGTATATATTTTTTTAGTTTGATGAAAGGAAACTGATAATCACCGATTTTTACCACGGCCTTTACATCAAACCAGTCGTTTTTCTCATCTACCTTTGATTCCATCTGGAATTCGTTCCAACTGTATGTCTTGTTATCCAGTTTCTGATCGATCTGAAAACCAGCTTCCCTGATTTGACCGGCATGTTGTCTGAGCCATTCAATCAATGCATATAAGCGATCTTCGTATGGATCCTCCTGCCCGGCCATTCCGGAAGGGACGAAATAATTGCCCATTTCAGGAATCAGTCCGACTTCTTTCAATTGATTCATCTTTTTATGTTCCCACTGGGTATCCCGTTCAATTTTAAAAAAACGGAAATGGTTTTCCTGGTATTCCAGGATCACCTTGTTGGTTTGGCTGTGGTTGGGATAAAAGAATTCATTTCCATAGTAAAAAGCCAGCAGCAGGGTGGGCTTATAATCGAGAGCATGGGTAAGCACCAGCCAGGGCTCCTTTGGGGGAGCGATGTTCTCGATATCAAAACCGGTGGCGTTGACCCTGTATTTTTTTATGTTGGGCAGGGCGAAGGTTTCAAACCATTTGCGCTCGAACTGTTTGGGAATAACGATGTGTTCCTTTCGGAAGAAAGGCTTTAGCTTGCTGGCATCCAGATCTTCGAAGGCATAAAGGTGGTTTTCTATGACCATCCGGCAGGGATCGTGGGAGAGGATCGTGTAGTCCTTGTCCAGGAGGTTGATTTCCTTGCCGTCTTGTATTACCGCCAGATTGTAACGGGTTTCCTGCGAGCCTTTTTCAATATTGAAGAGGGTGGAGGCCTGTTTTTTTTGAACCACAATCCGGCTGTCCCGGTTGATGAACTTGTGTTTTTCCTTAAAGTATACTTCAACATCTGCTTGCCTGAGCAGGTCGGTAAGTCGGGCAATCCTTTGCTCGATGAACGGGCGGATGTGCCTTTCTATATCTTCTGCCTTAACCTTATTCAGAAATTCCTTAACGGTCTTATCTTTCTTGCTGCCAAAGATCTTGTAAAGGTTTTTTTCGCTGTATTCATCGGCAATCGCATAGATTTTTTTCTGCTTGGGAGTTAGTTGCGGGGCATATCGGTTGTAATTCAATTCAGACAGTTGGGCCTCGATGGGAAAGAAGCCCTTTTCCTCATATTTTGTGATGATCAGGGGCCGGGCCAGGGGTCCGAAGGTTTTGTCATCGATGATTCCTACGATAAATGTCTGGGTCATAAATTATCCCCTTTTTTTGAGAAACCTTTAAAGGTACCAAGCAATTTGTTTCCATGTAAGTTTATCGAACGAAAGTTTTTAACAATTTGTATCCATTCCTTCTTTTGCCTTATATTCTATTACGTCTGATTCTCTTTTCACCCTGATATTGCCCTTCTACCTTATTATCGTATTCCCCCTGATTTCCTTTTCTACCTTATTTTCGTATTCCCCCTGATATTGCTTTTCTACCTTATTTTCGTTTTCCCCCTTAGTAGCAGCCTGTCTTTCTGTAATTAAGAATGAGTATAAATAATTGCCTTTGGTGCGTCATCCCAGACGTTAGAGTAATTCTAATATGGGGCATGTTTTACACACTTTGTTTTTATGATAACAAGTTATAAATTAAAGCCGTTTTTCATGTTTCATACCCAAACCAAACCCTATGCGTGTTCAAAGAATTCCTATTAAGAAGGAGCAGGCCGAGCAAGAAGATGTTGACCTGAGCCTTCTGGACTCCCTCATTGAAAAATATAAAGGCAAGAAGGGCAATCTGATTCCTCTTTTGCAAGGCACCCAGGATATTTACGGATATTTGCCTTATGATGCTTTCATCAAGCTATCTGAGGAAACCGGCATTCCATTAAACGAGATGTACGGAGTCGCTACTTTCTATACGCAGTTTCGTTTGAACCCGGTGGGTAAGCACATCATTAAGGTTTGCCATGGAACTGCCTGTCACGTGCAGGATGCCGACACCATTACCGACGCCCTGCAGGATACCCTGAAGGTTGAAGATGGCGAAACTACCGAGGACGGACTCTTCACTCTGGAGTCGGTAGCCTGCCTGGGTTGCTGTTCGCTCGCCCCGGTCATGATGATCGATGGTAACACCTATGGCAAGCTCACCGGCAAGCGGGCTGTAAAGATTGTCAAGGAGTTAAAGATCAGCGAACGCAACTAATGGATTTTTACAGAACACTCAATTTGACCCTTCTATGGAAAAACCAAAAGTATTAGTCGGCCTGGCCAGTTGTGGCATTGCAGCCGGCGCTCAGAAAGTATACGATAAACTCTGTGAACTCAGAAAAGCCGATCAGCTCGATATAGATATCAGAAAAACAGGATGCATCGGGATGTGTTACCGCGAACCGTTGGTTGAGGTGATTGATGACACCGGTTCGTATCTCTATGGTGAGATTGATGAGCAGAAGGCGGTAGAGATCATGGACAAGCATATAACCAATGATGAGCCGATCAAGGATTACGTTGTAAAGACCGATTTGTTTGAGACTCCGGATGATGCATTCTGGAGCGGCCAAACCAAGGTAGCCCTGAGGAACTGTGGAGTTATAGATCCGGAGAACATCCGGGAGTATGAAGCCAGGGACGGATACAAGGCTTTGCGTAAAATCCTGGAAGGGCCGACGGATCAGGAAGAGGTTATTCAAACCATATACGATTCCGGGTTGCGAGGAAGAGGAGGCGGGGGATTTCCCACCGGACTCAAATGGCGCTTCACCTATAAGAACCAGGCAGACAAGAAATACATACTTTGCAACGCGGATGAGGGCGATCCCGGGGCTTTTATGGATCGCTCCCTGCTCGAAGGCGACCCCCATTCGGTGATAGAGGGCTTGTTGATAGGGGCTTACGCCACAGGGGCTTCGGAGGGTGTGATTTATTGTCGCGCCGAATATCCCCTGGCTATCAAACGGTTGAATATCGCTCTCAAACAGGCCCGCCACCGGGGTTATCTGGGCACGGATATATTAGGACACAAAGGATTTGATTTTGACCTGTATGTGAAGGAAGGGGCAGGAGCTTTCGTCTGTGGAGAGGAAACAGCGTTGATGGCTTCTGTAGAGGGCCGCAGGGGAATGCCCGAAAAACGACCGCCTTACCCGGCAGAGAAAGGACTATGGCAAAAGCCAACCAACATCAATAACGTCGAGACTTATGCCAATGTGCCCCAGATCATGTTGAAAGGGGCTGACTTCTTTAACCAATACGGCACCGACAAGAGCAAGGGAACCAAGGTATTTGCCCTCACCGGCAAGATCAACCACGGAGGCTCGGTAGAAGTGCCTATGGGCATCACCATCAAAGATATCATCTACAAGTTGGGAGGAGGCATCCAGGGAGGAAAGGATTTTAAGGCTGTTCAGCTGGGAGGCCCCTCCGGTGGCTGTATCCCTGCTTACCTGAGCGATACCACCATTGATTACGATTCGGTAACTGCTACAGGCGCCATCATGGGCTCCGGCGGCATGGTGGTGATGGATGAGACCACCTGTATGGTGGATGTGGCCAAGTTCTTCCTCGATTTTACCCGCAAAGAGTCGTGCGGCAAATGTACTTTCTGCCGGGTGGGAACCAAGCGGATGCTTGAAATACTTGACCGCATCACCCGGGGAGAAGGCGAGGAGGGCGATATTGAAAAGCTCGAGGAACTGGCCCATCAGATCAAAAACAGCACTCTGTGCGGATTGGGTCAGACGGCCCCCAACCCGGTGCTTACCACCATTAAATATTTCCGGGATGAGTATGAGGCCCATATCCATGAAAAGAAGTGCCCGGCGAAGAAATGTAAGCAATTGCTAACCTATACCATTGACCCGGAAAAATGTACCGGCTGTACCGTTTGCGCGAAGAATTGCCCGGTTAACGCTATCAGCGGCGAACGGAAGGAAGTGCACACCATCGATCAGGATGTATGCATCAAGTGTGGTGTTTGTTACACCAAGTGTAACTTCGATGCGGTCATCTTATCTTAATAACCATTATTGACTCACAGAAAAGAAAATCCGATTAAAATGGAAGAAAAGTTCAATATAATTCTCGATGGAAAAAACGTAGAAGGCTATAAGGGCGAAACGATCCTCGACGTTGCCCGGCGCAATGATATAAAGATTCCTACCCTTTGCCATGATCCGCGTTTAAAGCCATTTTCTTCATGTTTCGTATGCGTGGTAGAGGTTGAAGGCATGAAGGGTATGCAGCCTTCCTGTTCCACGGTTATCCAGGAAGGGATGAAGATTCATACCCACAACGAGCAAGTAAAAAAGGCCCGGAAAACAGCTCTGGATCTGCTAGTGAGCAATCATTTTGCAGATTGTGTAGCACCCTGCCAGGAGACCTGTCCGGCAGGGGTTGATGTACAGGGGTATATCTCACTCATCGAAAAAGGCTTGTACAAGGATGCCGTGGGGTTGATCAAGCAGACCAATCCTCTTCCCGCCATTTGTGGCCGGGTATGTGTCAGGCCCTGTGAGGTAGCCTGCCGCCGAAACTTCCTGGATGAAGGCACAGGGGTGGGCATCGATTACCTGAAGCGTTTTGCTGCTGACCAGGATCTGCTGCTTAACGGGGATCATTATAAGCCAGATGTGGCTCCTGCCACCGGGAAAAAAGTGGCTGTCATTGGTGCCGGCCCGGGAGGTCTCTCTTCGGCTTATTTTTTACAACAGAAAGGCCACCAATGCGACCTCTATGAGGCAGCACCTCATCCGGGAGGATGGCTCAGGTATGGCATTCCCGAATACCGACTGCCCAACGATCTGTTGGATAAGGAGATATCCACCATCACCGAGCTGGGTGCCCGCATTTTTTGCAACCAGAAGCTCGGAGATACCTTAAGCTACAAAGACTTGAAGGATCAATACGACGCAGTGATACTCACCATTGGATCCCAGCGCGGCACGCTGCTGCGGGCCGAAGGGGAGGATGCGGAAAATGTCTTCTCCGGCATTGACTTCCTTCGTAATATGGAGATGACCGGACAGCAGTATGACTTCTCGGGCAAAACAGTAGGTGTTGTAGGGGGCGGTAATACCGCCATGGATTGTTGCCGGACGGCGGTACGATGTGGTGCCGAAAAAGTCTACGTGATCTACCGGCGCGCCGAGGAACAAATGCCGGCTAACCCCATCGAGGTGCATGAATCCAGGCTGGAAGGGGTTGAATATATGCTCCTGACCAACCCGGTGAAAGTGAACAAGGATAAGAACGGCAAGTTGCGGTCGATGACTCTGATCAAAATGGAGCTGGGCGAACCCGACTCATCCGGCAGAAGAAGACCGGTGCCTGTCGAGGGATCCGAGTTTGAGATGGAATTTGATTATGTGTTGGCGGCCATCGGCCAAAAGACCGATGTGAACTTCCTGGAAGACATGAACCAGCACGCCGATAACGGTGAGTTGAAGCTTAATCGCTGGGGCGATGTGGATGCCAATGAACAAACCCTGCAGACTGGCATCCCCCATGTCTTTGCTGCAGGCGACGGTGTCACCGGTCCGGCTACTATCATCGAGGCGGTGGCCCAGGCTCAAACTGCTTCTGTCAGTTGCCATCAATACCTGACGGGAGAGACGCTTCAGCCCGAAAAGGCAGAGTTTATCAGCCATAAGGACAATTTCAGGGAGCTGACCAGCGATGATTTTGCTGAACGCTATAAGCAGCAGATGCGGGAAGAGATGCCCACCCTGCCCTCCGATAAACGGAATAATTTTCAAGAAGTTGAGTTGGGTTACTCCAATGCCCGGGTGGCCAATAATGAGACAGGCCGTTGCCTGGAATGCGGATGCAGTGAGCTGTTTACCTGCGATCTGAAAACTTATTCCACCGAATATGGTGCCGAACAGAAACGTTTCAACGGCGATTTTCACGAATATGAAGTGGACTATTCGCATCCTTATGTGGAGATCGACAACAACAAATGCATTCTGTGCGGCAGATGTGTCCGGATTTGTGATGAAGTGGTGGGAGCCCACGCCCTGGGCTTTGTAAACAGGGGCTTTGAAACCTATGTTGCACCAAGCATGGGAGAATCCCTGACACAAACAAATTGCGAGTCATGCGGTATGTGCATATCGGCCTGTCCGACAGGGGCCCTGACAGAAAACCTGCCATTCAAACCGGCACCGGTTGCATGGGACACCGTATCCACCATCTGCAACTTCTGTTCGGTAGGCTGTGAAATTCATCATCATCATAAGAGTGAGTTTATCCTCCGCACCACTGGTAAGGAAGGGCTTATCAATAAGGATGGAAACATCTGCAAATATCCCCGGTTTGGCTATCATTATATGAACGATACCAACCGCATCACCAAGCCTCTTCTGAAGGTAGATGGTCAGTTTGAGGAAATAAGCTTTGATAAGGCCTATGAGGTGATCCTGGATGAAATCAAACATGTAGAGGCACAGGAGAATGGATTTTATGCCGGCGCCCGCCTCTCCAATGAGGAGTTATACCTGATCCAGAAGTTTGCAAGGGTGGCAGCTAAAACCAACAATATACACAGCTTCCAGTATTTGAACTCTTTCAAGGGAAGCGATCTCAACTACAAAGCCAATGTTCCTTTTGAGGATATCCCACGAGCCGGTAGGATTTACCTGATCGGGTCCGAAGTGAATCAGGAAAACGGGGTGGTCGGGTTCATGATCAACCAGGCCCGCACCCATCATGGCATCCCCGTTGAACTGATCACCGATAAGGAATCCTCCTCCATGGAAAACAAGGTGGATGGCATCACACAGGTGCGTTCCTACTATCATTTTATTAAGGCAGTAAACCATTACCTTTTGTCGGAGGGTAAGCAGAATGATCTTTTTATTAAAGATAAATGCAGCGATTTTGAGGATTACCGGAAGCAGCTGCTGCAGGAGGATTTTGATCAGCTTATTGACCAGGCAGGTATCGCGAGTAAGGAAGATTTGCGAACCTTCGCCGAGCAGTACAATAAACAGCAACATGCCATCGTGGTATTCTCCGAGAGGAACCTTTCTCCACAATCGGCTAAAGAATTGTTCAATACGGCGATGCTTACGGGCAAGATGGGCAAGACAGCCAGTGGTCTGATTTCTCTCAAAGAGAAAAACAATTCACAGGGTATTTTTGATATGGGTATTGGCGCCTACACCGGGGTAGGCAACCAGTCGCTTAAAGACGAGGATTTCCGGCGCAAGCTGGAATCGGTCTGGGAGGTTGAAGAGCTCCCTGAAGTACCCAACAATCGGCATATCGAGAAGCTGGATGCCGGGAAAATCAAAAAACTCTATGTTTTCGGGGAAGATCCCATGGGATGCGCCATCGATAAGGAAAGGGTTTATAAATGGTTTGCGGATGCAGAATTTGCGATGGTTCAGGATTATTTCATGACCGAGACAGCCCAAAATGCCGACTTGGTTTTGCCGGCTACCCTGCCCCTTGAATCATCGGGGACCTACACCAACACTCAGCGGTACATCCAGCAGTTTGAAAAACAACTGGAGGGCAAGGTGGAAAAAGAGAACTACCGGCAGATCCTGGACATGCTCAATGCTTTTGATGCCAATGGACTCGAAACTGATGAAGAGGTAAGGAAGGAAGCCCTTTCTTTGCTTCCCCAGAATAAGCGAGTGGAATACAGGTTCGAATATACCCCGGAGGAAGCCTCAGATTACCGGTTGTTTAACCATGGTTGCGACGCTGTGGTAAAATATTTCGATGACCGGTTGGAGAATGCTTTTGAATAGATGAAAAACTCCGTGTTTCATGGCTCCCGGATTTAGGCCGGGGGCATACCCGGTTATAAGACCAATGAAAATGAGGGAAAACGGATCAGAAATATTATCTTTGGTATTGTAAATGAATCCAAATCCATTCAATTATGAAAGAATTTAAAACGGTTGATGACATCCTTGACTTTGCAATGAATGCGGAGCAGGAAGCTGTTGATTTTTACAATAACCTGGCAGAGAATGCCCAAAATGAGGAAATGCAAAAGATATTCAACCAGTTTGCCCAGGAAGAAATTTCTCATAAGACCAAGATCCGGAAAATAAAGGAAGAAGGCAGTTATGAGATATCAAAGGAGAAGCTGCGTGACCTTAAAGTCAGTGATTATATGGTTAATGTGAAGCCCACAGCCGATATGAACTACCAGGATGCATTGGTGTTGGCTATGAATAAAGAGAAAGCAGCTTTCCGGCTTTACATGGACCTGGCCGATAAAGCCCAGGATGAGAAGATGCAACAGCTGTTTCTGAATCTGGCTCAGGAAGAATCCAGGCATAAACTCCGGTTTGAGCTTGAATATGATGAATACGTTTTAAGGGAGAATTAGTCTGTGCCGGGCTTTCCGGAATAACCAGGGATGCCCAAAGCCGGATATTGCCATCGGGGGTACAGGCTGGTTTTTTTACAATATGGATACTATCCCGCGGCACGATGCTTGCGGGATTTTTTAGGATTTAATTTTTCATACTTTTATTTTGACACGAGCTTTATTACTTTTGCAAAGCATCACAAATCGATATAAGAAGGTGAATATTCATAGGATCTGTACATTCATTGGCCTTTTGATTCTGCTTTCTACCGCGGAAGGATTGACGCAGGAAGTTAAGGTTGAGCGCTCGGAAGAACGCGTAAAGATAGGCAATGAGTTGTATTACATTCATGAAGTTGAGAAAGGGCAAACCCTTTACTCCATTAGTAAAGCCTACAATGTATCGCAGCGGGTGATTGCCCGTGAGAATCCGGATATTTTCCTGGGCCTTCGTCCGGGGCAGGTCTTAAAGATACCTTTCACCCTGCCGGGGAAAGAAAAGGAGCAACAAATAGATACGGCTCAATACATTGAACACCAGGTTCAAAAGGGGCAAACCCTCTATTCCCTTTCCCGTCAATATAGTGTAAGCCAGGAGACGATCCGACGGCACAATCCTATTCTCTATGAGCAGGAACTGAAGGCCAATCAGGTGGTGAAAATACCCAGGGAGCAAGCAGAGCAAACCGAACTGGCTGAAGAGCAGGAGACCGGGAAGGAATCGAAAGATTATATCTACCATCAGGTGGAAAAAAAGGAGACACTTTACTCCCTCTCAAAACAGTATGATGTGGAGATAAGCCAGATTATCGAAGCGAATGAGCAGCTTCGCAAAGGGGAGCTGGAGTATGGGACAACAATCAAAATACCCAAAGCCGGGGAACCCAAAGAGGATAAAATCCCCTCGCTGGCCAGGGATAAGGAGGAGCCCGTCCGCGATACGGTTCCTTCCTACTACAGGATGGTCAGAGAATATCTGCCTTCCTGTGATTCCAGTGATTACTACAAGCGGCGTACCCTTCAGGTGGGCCTGTTCCTGCCTTTCTATCTGGAAAAAAATCAGGAAAAATTCTATATCGACAGCTCAGAGGTCGATGATGAGGGAGAAAAGATTTACAAGAAGATTAAGCGCAATCAACCCTATATTTACCCGCGTTCGGAAAATTTCGTGGAGTTCTATGAAGGGGTGCTTATGGCCCTGGATTCCCTTTCAGAGGAAGGTATATCGGTCAACCTCCGGGTCTTCGATACCGCTGCAGACAGCATGAAGCTCAAACAAACCCTCCGGCAAAACACCTTGCGGAACCTGGATCTGATCATTGGCCCGGCCTTTCCACAAAACTTCTCTGTGCTGTCCCGCTATGCCCGCAAAAACCGCATCCATATCATCTCTCCCTTTTCCAGGTCGAGGCGGAGAGTAAATAAAAATCCATACCTGATCCAGATTTATCCTACCAAAAGTGCCCAACTCGATCAGTTTGCTTCTCATATATCGAATTACAGCGACAAGAATATGATCCTGGTCCATACCGGGGATAGCTTATATTATCCGGAAATTCGGGAGTTCAAGAATAAGATCTTCACTTACATCTCTCATGATACCACCTTTGCCGATGTGCGTTTCAAGGAAGTGGCTTTCCGCGACAGCCTCTTTTACCTGGAACAGGCCATGAACAAAGGCGAGGAAAATGTAATTGTCGTACCTTCCGAAGATGAAGCTTTTGTAACCGATGTGGTTACCAATCTGAACACCCTCTCCAAGAAAGGCTACGATATGCGTGTCTTTGGCTATTCCAACTGGCAGGATTTTGTCAACATTGAGATCGAGTATTTCTACAACATCAACCTTTGCCTCTTCACTTCTTTCCATGTAGATTATAGCCGCTCCCCGGTGAAAAACGTGATCCGCAAATATCGGAACACCTTTTATGCAGAACCCAGTCGTTATGTCTTCCATGGGTTCGATATCGGCTACTATTTCCTCAGTGCCCTTTATCGCTATGGGAGGGAATTCAAGGATTGCCTCTATCATTATGACGTTCCGCTTAGCCATTCGGATTATCGGTTTTACCGGAGAACTCCCCGGAGCGGGCTGGAGAATGTGTCGCTTTACCTGTTGAAATACAAAGAGGATCTGACCATCGACCGGGTCAGTTTAACCCGCAGCAGCCCGGCATATGTTACTGAGTAGCCATTGAGTGGCACAGTGTTGTCTAACTCCCATTTTGCGGGCTTTCTGACAAAGATCATATTCCGGAAATTTGATTATTCTCTAAAAATATCCTATCTTTAAGATCCACAAACTAAAAACTAAAAAAGGAGGAACAATGTCACAATATCACGAGCCTACCAACGAACTCAGCAATTCCGCCAGGGATTTCACCAGAGCGCTGAACAGCCTGAAAGAGGAAATTGAAGCCGTTGACTGGTATCATCAAAGGGTTGACACTGCCACCAATGAAGATCTTAAAAATATTATGGCCCATAACAGAGATGAAGAGATTGAGCATGCCTGCATGACCCTGGAATGGCTCAG
>P_1C_Sed_2_UnCtyDRAFT_1000084_pt1 | contig 26860 bp, 22 predicted proteins | sample Pon1CUnioCityCA_4_FD_10229 | JGI IMG/M metagenome (IMG submission 10229) | reverse complement strand
TACTTTTCTCATCGAACCTACAAAACCAGTCGGCCTTTTCAATTTATTTTAGCTTGGTTGGGGACCTCTGCAGCACAAAAAGGTCCGCTTTGGTGGGCCGCCCATCACCGGCATCACCACAAATATGCGGATACCGAAAAAGATGTCCACTCTCCGGTTCAGCGCAGCTTTTGGTGGTCACACGTTGGCTGGATTTTGAGCAATCGTTTTAAAGATACCAATTATAACATGGTCAAGGATCTTAAGAAGATCCCAGAACTTAGTTTACTTAATAAATATCACCTCATCCCTCCCATCCAACTGGCCATTGGTACTTTCATAGCAGGTGAGCTACTCAATTACTTCTTTCCCTCCTTAGGTACCTCCGGATTCCAACTATTGGTATACGGTTTTATTATCAGTACCGTACTGCTCTATCACGGCACCTTTACCGTAAACTCACTAGCACATGTATTTGGCAAACGTCGTTTCGATACAACTGATGACAGCCGTAACAACTGGTTTATTTCCTTAATCACGCTTGGAGAAGGGTGGCACAATAATCATCACCGGTTTCCATCATCAGAGCGACAGGGCTTTTACTGGTGGGAGTTCGATTTTTCTCATTATACATTAAAGATTTTATCATGGTTTAACCTTGTTTGGGATTTGCGGGTACCTCCCAAACGGGTGTATGCTGAGGGTAAAGTTTTTAAGCGCCCCCCGGAAGTAATTGAACATCCCGGTAAACGATAATTGTTGAGAAGTCTTAAAAAGGTAATCTCAAAAAAATAACCATTCATAGTCTATGAATAATCTATCGCAACTTTTTGATCAAAACAACAATTGGGCTGACAAGATCAAAGAACAGCAACCGGACTTTTTTAAGGAATCGGCCAAAGGACAAAGTCCTGACTATTTGTGGGTTGGTTGTGCCGACAGCCGCGTCCCTCCTACTCAGCTTACGGGTCTAGGCCCGGGAGACTTATTTGTGCATCGTAATATAGCCAATGTGATCTCCCATTCAGACATCAATAGCCAATCTGTACTACAATATGCCGTGAGCGTACTTAAGGTTAAGCATGTGGTAATTTGTGGTCATTACGGATGCGGCGGCGTTCAGGCAGCTTATGAAGATCAAAATTTAGGACTGATCGACAATTGGCTCGCTGATATTCAGGACGTCTATCGAAAGCACAAAAACGAGATTGAAAATCATGATTCCGGAGACAAAAAGCTTAAACGATTCTGTGAGCTGAACGTATTAGCACAAGTTCAAAATACCTGTCACTCCCCTTTTGTTCAGCAGGCCTGGGCGGCCAGTCAAGAATTAAGCGTTCACGGACTCATTTATGATCTTAAAACGGGATTACTCAACGATTTGGATATCTCCGTCTCTTCAGCTGAAGAGGCCGACGATCTGTGAAGTTAACTCTTCGGTCTGAAAGATACGTTTTATATATTTAGTTGAAATTTAAAATCACTGTAACTGCTTACCTAATTTCTTTAAAATTATTAGTCTGATGGATATTAAAACCCCCGAAAACAAGTTCCAGGATGTCTCCTATGGAGATGATGTTTACGCCGAACTGTTAGATCATCTCGAATCCGATGTTGAAAAAGACCGCCATCATTTAAGTCTTTTTTTGGGGATTTTTGAGCCCAATAAGCAAAAGGCTCTGAATCAAATTGAGCAGCGACTAGATCGAAAGGTACACGTTGTGGATACATCAGACCTATCTTCCCGTATTGAATCGGAATCATTTGAAAAACTCGATGATTTTTTCGATAACATGGAAGAGTCTGACGATATCCTCTACTTCAAAAACGGCGAGAAACTTTGTGGGGTCTATACCAGTTACTCCCATTCGCACACCAAGTACGCCACTCCTCAGGAACGCTATTTTTTAAAAAAGGTAAAGCATTTCAGTGGGCTGGTGATTGTGGATATTGAAGAATTCTCGGATGCTGACATGACTTTACGTCGTGCGGCTCATTCGATTGTATCGTTTACTTTGCCTGATTCAAAGTTAAAGCGTGCGTGGTGGCATCTTAAAAATTATTCTTTACATGGATTCCAGCTAAAAACCACCCGTCCCGAGGCATATGGTGAAACGGGATAACACGATTTTATAATTACCCAAAGCTTCTCATACTAATTCTGTATTGATGCGTAAGCCCATGAAACCTCTGCCCACAGACTGTTGTGGAACGGGGTGCCCAAAATGTATCTACGAGATTTACGAGGAGCAGTTGGAAAAATATAATAAGTGGAAAGAGGAGCAGAAAGATAATCAGAATAACGAACCTAAAACACGGTAACGACCATTATGGCAATTAATGTAAAATTGGATACCAGCGGGCGACGCGGTAAAACGGTTACGATGATTACAAATATCCAACACAATCCGCAGGTTATCGAGAAACTTGAAAAGCAGCTCAAACAAAAATGCGGCGCCGGTGGAACGAGCTATGCCAAAACGATTGAAATTCAGGGCGATCACGTGGATAAAGTTCGGACATTTTTGCAAGATGAAGGATATAACGTCAAATAATTAAGGATTTAGAACCCAACAAGATAACTTGTTATGAGCTTGAATATTTCAGAAAAAGAGTACCAAGAGATTTTAGATCAAATCAAAGATGATGACAGTCCGGTAGGTATTGATGCCGGTAAAACCCATGTACTAATCCTGCAGAAGTTACTGCAGATTGAACGCCGCCTGGAAGCACTCGAAATGACTTTCTTTGAAGAAGAGGAAGAGTAATTTTTCAATCCTTATCCAATAGGCTCTTCAATAAGCCGATGTGCTCCTCTTTTTCTTTATAAATAAGTACCGGTACGCCAAAATGATACTCCGCAAGGCTATCTGCCATCTCATCAGTAAGTAAAGCAGCTGCAGAAGTTTTGCTTTTTGCTCCAACCATAATTAAATCTGCTCGCGTTCGCAGGGTTAAATCGTAGATCTGATCGGCATCTTTCCCATCATCATTGACCGTAAAGACACAGTCAGGAATATTCGTCAGGTCGTATTTTTTCTTAAAGTTCTCAAATTTTTCATTTAGATGATTGCTCATCCGCTCGGAGTATTTATCCGACGGGATATAAGGGAAAAACTGCTTGGGATAGTGATATACATGCTGCACATGGAGCTCAGCATCAACTGCTTCTGACATATTTTGAGCCTGTTTTAGAGCCCTAGCAGACGCCTTTGAAAAGGTTATGGGAACATGAACATTCTCTAGTTTATATTGAGAGTTTTCTGCCACAAAAAGCAGGGAGCAATGAGCATATTTTGTAATTTTTCGGGCCAATATACCCTCCCCTTCATACCCTGTTTTTTTGCCCAGTACCAACAGGTCCGGATTAAATTGATTCAGAGCTGATAGCAAAGTTTCTGTTGTCGTACCCTCTCGGAGTATGATATTTACATCGGGGCTGTCAGTATCAAAATAACGGTCTATTTTATGCTGGAGCTCTTCACGGATGATACTTTCAATTGATTTCGACGTTTCCATTTCTGGAAACAATTGATTGAGCTCTTCCGATATTCCTTCATCCTCAATGACATGAATAAATGTAAGATGTTCAGGTTCATGAATACCGGATAAAAAATCCAGATATCCTAATATCAAATCATCCATATTCGTCAGGTCAAGCCCAACCATCCAATGATTAAAAGAATTCATATTCGGATACTTTTAAACTGTCATTCTATTTTATTCAGTGGTTTCTTCCTTTTGTTTTCTTATCAACTTAGAAACCAATTCTTTATATGACTCACGCTCTTTTTTCTCTTTACGGTCTACTTTGCGCTGATGTTCCTCACTCAATCCCTTGTACAGGCTATAGCACATCAATAGCAGGATAAAAAGAAATGGGAGACCGGTGGTAATAGCAGCTGTTTGCAGGGCATTTAACCCACCTCCAATTAGAAGCACCGCTGCTACGGCCCCTTCGGTCTGGGCCCAAAAAATACGCTGTCCGACAGGTGCATCCAGCTTGCCCCCGCTTGTTAAGCTATCAATGACCAGCGATCCTGAGTCTGATGAGGTTACGAAAAAGCTCATTACTAAAATGATGGCAACGATTGAGGTTATAAATGCTAAGGGAAATTGTTCTAGGAGCACAAAAAGAGCGGTTGCGACATTTTCTTGCACTGCTGTTCCTATATTTCCAATGCCCTGCATTTCCAAATCAATTGCGGAACCTCCGAAAGCAGCAAGCCACAAAAAGGTAACCATACTCGGGGCAATCAACACGCCCAATACAAACTCTTTCACCGTTCTCCCTTTTGATATTCGGGCGATAAACATACCTACATAAGGCGACCATGAAATCCACCATGCCCAATAGAAAACAGTCCACCCATTCTGCCAGGTAGAACCCTTATACGTTTCCGTCCAAAAGCTATAAGTCAAAATATTATTAGCATAATGTCCGAGGTTTTGCACAAAGGAATCCAGTATGTATATGGTGGGACCTACGATCAACATAAAAACTAAAAACAATACCGCTATCCGAATATTCACCTCACTGAGCACGCGGACCCCCTTATCAATACCTAATATCACGGAAACCGTAGCAATCATGGTAATCCCTATAATCAGTCCGACCTGCACCCAAACGGTGTCCGGAAAGGCAAAAAGGTGATTTAATCCGGCACTCACTTGCTTTACCCCAAGTCCAAGCGAGGTAGCCAAACCAAAGAGGGTTGCCAGTACAGCGAGCGTATCTATAACATCACCGATCCATCCTTCTATTCGATCCCCCAGCACAGGATAAAAAACCGACCGAAATGACAGCGGTAGTCCCCGGTTAAAAGCAAAGAAAGCTAATGAAAGGGCAACGATAGCATATATGCCCCAAGCATGAAATCCCCAGTGAAGATAGGTCAAACTCATTGCCTGNCGTGCAGCCTCTGCCGTTTNACCCTCTGCCATGGGCGGACTCAAAAAGTGATATATGGGTTCAGCTACGCTCCAGAACATAATACCAATTCCCATTCCAGCGCTAAACAACATGGCAAACCATGCTAGTGTACTAAATTCAGGTTTAGCATCATCTCCACCAATTCGAATATTTCCAAATCGACTAAAAGCTAAAATAACCGAAAATATCAGAAAGGTATTTACAGAAAAGATGAAGAGCCAGCCCATGTTATTCGATATATAACTCTGTACACTCTCAAATATCGTTTGGGCTTGTTTTCCCATCACCAATGTTGCAACGATCATTGCAAGAATGAGAAAAACAGAGGGCCAAAAGACGGGCTTGTGAATGTTAAAATACTTTTTAATTCCCTCTTGCCCTGAATCACCTTCTGGATCTTCTGATCGTAAGCTCATTTTAAACTACTTTTAAAAATTAAGCATTAGTAAATCCAAATTAACCAGCAACACCTTATCAAATAATAGCAGGGAATGAAACGTTCAGTGTTAAAGAAATAAATTAGCTACTCACTACCAACAAAAAAGGGGATATGGAGTAGACCATATCCCCCAAAAATTCCTAAAANTTCGTTTAGAGATTTACTTTACTTTCTCTCTTAGGATCTAAGTCATACAACGATGATACCGTAGCCTGCACTGTTTTATACCATTCGTTACCGTACTTATCATTGATCTCATAAAAGTCAGAAAAGTCTGGTTTGCGAACCTTCATCTTCCATTCCTGATTTTTGGCTTTGTACACAGGATCCACATGCAAGAGTTGATGGAATACCACCATCTCGCGGGTCTTTTGATCAAGCATATCCCACATTTCTCCGGAAATTTCGATGAGGTAATTGTGTCCGGAGTAATATTCTACTTCCCGGGAGGCTTTTTTGCATTTGGCCGCTTTATATTTCGAAAGATTTGGGTAAACTAAAAAATAACCGATAGAGGCAGGACCAAAATCAAGGCTTTCCCGCTCAATCACAGTTTCTGCAATCTTTGCAATTTCAGGAGATTCCATTAATTGTTTATTACTATGGGCTACCGTATCTCCAGGCTTCAAAAAGTCATTGTCTTTCATAGACGTACTTCTTCTATTTTTAAATTCAGAATTTCATGGCTACCAAAGGTATGATTCTGCGGCGTTCTTTTCATCCGTAATAAATAAAAATAAGATTGCCTATAACCCTATACTACTCAAAGAATTATTCTTCCATCTGACAATTGGGACAATAATAAATTTTACGACCGCCTGTTTTATCTTCTTCAATAATAGAGCCGCATTTGTGACAGCGATCATCCGTTCGTTTGTAAACAAAGTGACGATAATTGCTGCGCGAAGCATTCTCGCGTTTAAGTGCTTCTACTATTTCAGGATCATTGGTAATTCCGCCCGTCTCATATGAGCGTGTTGTGAGCTTGAACGTCGCCTCGGCAAGTGCTTCTTTCTGATCATCAGAATATGCTCGCAATTTTTTATGGGGATTCACTTTCGCATAAAACATGATTTCACTGCGTAGATAATTGCCAATGCCACTTACAAAACCTTGATCCAATAATAAGGTTGTTAGCTTTCTATTCTTGAACTCATCGGATTGATACTGGCCCAGAACATCCTGATAAGTAGTATCCGAATGTAAAACATCGGGACCAAGTTTTTTGATATAAGAATGCTGGTTCACCTCTTCCCTGTCCAGCATCTCAATCTCAGAAGCCGAATAAAGATAGGCCGACTTTTTACTGTTATGAATAGCAACACGCAGTGAACGATTGGTATCAGGTTGCTCTCCGGAATCACTTACCATCCACTTTCCATACAACTGGTTGTGGCTGTACATGACCTTGTTATTATCAAAAAAAGTAAGTAACGCTTTGCCTCGGGCCTCCACATTTTTGACAGATTGTCCTTTAAGCTTTGCTTCGTAATCCTTTAATTCATCAAAAGCAAAATAGAGGTTTTCTATGGGTCGGTTCTTAAGAGCATTCGTTAATGAATCAGCAGTTCTCCAAATTTCTGGTCCTTCTGGCATAAGAAGTATTTTTATCTGTTAAAATTTTGTTGATCTTACAACATTAAGTCTTAAATCGTTCGAAAATTATGATAAGAACTATGGGTGCCATCGCGGCAGGATATTTTTCTATCGCTGCATTAAACAGCTTTATACATGTAATTACCTCCATTTATTTTCGATCAGATATCACCCTGACAGGTATCAGCCATCTGCCGTCCACCTCATGGATTCTCGGAATCACATTCCTGCAATTTGCCTTCGGCCTTTTCGGAGGATTACTTGCCACTACTGTTGCCAAAAATGCTTCAAAGGTAATTTTGGGATTCATTTTAGTAATGGTGGCGGTCTCGCTAATCAACTATTCTGTTATGGCCGAGAAAGAACCGCTCTGGTATCTAATCACAGCTCCAATATTAACCATCGGCGGCATATATATGGGATACCAACTCCAAACGCAAGAATCAAACCCATCGTCCAATGAAGAACAGTAAACATTTTCTCCTTTTCCTACTTGTAGGATTTTTCGTGGGATGTAATACAACTCCCGAAAACCCTGAACAGTTTTCAAATCCTACAACCTCCAATAGTGTTTATCCTCATCTGTACAGCGCCGGCGATCAATTATATATGAGCTGGATTACGAAAAATGACAGCAATAGCCATTCACTTAACTATGCCTCATACTCCAATGACGAATGGAGTACGCCCAAAACCATTGCTAAAGATTCGACTTGGTTTGTAAACTGGGCCGACTTCCCTTCTATCATTGCGGATAAAAATGGGCCTATTGCTGCTCACTGGCTAAAGCTGAAAAATCCCGGACCCTTAGCTTATGATGTACTAATCTCTACCGTTAAATCTAATGGCTGGACAGATACCATTATTCCACATAATGATGGCACGTCCACGGAGCATGGTTTTGTATCGATGATTCCATGGGATAGTGATTCTTTTTTAGCTGTTTGGCTTGATGGTCGTCAAACAGAGGGACGTTCTGATGAAGATTATTATAATATCGACAATGCGATGACGCTGCGCGGGGCGTTAATCAATCGAAATGGTAAAATTAAACAACGATTTCTGATAGATGATGCAGTCTGCGATTGCTGCCCAACATCACTCGTAAAAACATCTGATGGAGCAATCGTAGCTTATCGAAATCGAACCAATAACGAAATCCGTGATATTTACACCAGTCAATTCAACGGCAAAGAGTGGACGAATCCTAAAGCCGTTTATAACGATGGTTGGGAAATTGGTGCTTGTCCGGTAAACGGTCCCAAAATGGCCGCTGAGGACTCCTTAGTGACCATCGCATGGCATACCGGCACAAATGGTAATCCCACTGCTAAGTATGCATATTCGGTGGATAACGGAACTTCATTCAGCGAACCCGTCATACTCAATAAAGGTACATCATTGGGACGTGTAGATGCTGAAATTTACAGAGGTATTTCATACTTGTCGTGGATGGAAAAAACGGGAGCCAAAACAATGTTAAAGATGGCTTCTTTTAACAAAGGTAAAGCAATTACGAAATCTAACACCGTTGCTAATCTCAATGAATCCCGAAGTACCGGTTTTCCCCAAATGGAGCAAATAGAAAATGATCTCGTCTTTGCCTGGACCAACCCTGACAGCGCGCAAACAGAGGTGATCACCAAGAAAATGGCTATTTCCCCTTAGCCAAATTATCAATTTCTTCCGGCTCTTTATGCCGCCACTCTGATAACTGCTCTAAAATATCTTGGCGAACTTCAGTTGTGAGTTCTCGGCTATCTGATTTTTCAAGACCATCTGTAGATATGGGTTCAAGGATCTTTAATTTAATATGTTTGGCCACCCCGAACTTCCANCTGCGTTTAGGCAACGTATTTTGAGTACCATCAATAACCATCGGTAAGATGGGGATTCCTTCGCGAATAGCAAGGTCAAAGGCACCGGCTTTAAAACGATTAAGCTTACCATTTCGCGATCGCGTACCCTCNGGGAAAAANATCACAGAACAGTTATGGGTAAGATAATACCTTGCTTGTTCATAGGTCTGCTCTCGTCGATCAGGCGCTTTTCGATCTACCGAAATATCGCCGGCCAATTTCATCATCCACCCTATTACCGGAGTATCAAAGAGTTCTTTTTTGGCAACCCACTTCATCTCCCAGGGTAAATTTGAAATCAGGGGGATATCGGCTTGTGAGAGATGGTTGCATACCATAATGTAAGGCTTTCGGTCATCAACATCTTCGTATCCAGTTATGGTAATCTGCCAGTTAGGATTAATCTTGGAAATATACTTCCCGAGATTACGAAACAGTTTTCCTGTTCGATACCGAACCGGATCACGGTCAAAAAGGCGGACAATCGCCAACATGGGCAGCCATATCAAAACGAGGATCACCACCCCTATCCAAATTGCAAGTGATTTAACAGTCGATGATATAGATTCCCTTTCATCCATAATTGGAGAACTTCTTAAACTATCCGAATCCTTAAACTAACTTTCTACCGTAACACTTTTGGGTATCTGCCATTTCAATAGCGGTTGGTCAGTTTTCAACTGGTAATGACCGGAACTACCGTCGAGCATATATATTTCTATCCTTTCAGCCTTTGCAAGCACCGGCATGGCTACGTAAAAATTGATTTCCGGATTGCCACTATTTGCAGCAGAAAGTTCAATTCGCTCAAAGTTAATTGCTTGCAGTACATTTCCCTCGTCATCAAAAATATGCAATAGATAACGGCCCTGTTGTTGTGACTTAGCAAAGACATTTTCCTTAATCTGATAACCGACAACATGCAATTGCCCATTTCTCTCACTTAAAGCCAATGATAGTGTCCCGGATGAGGAATTCTTATCCTTTGAACATCCCAGAAGTAACAGTAGAGGCACAATCAAAAGTAAACATAGTGACCACTTCATATCCCATTAAAACTTTGGAAACATACTTTTGATAACGCCCCATATTCCCTTCGACGGCTTTAATGCTCTTCGGTTTCGGGAAACAGCTTTCTCAATTATTTCGGGCTGGAAAATATCTTCTTCTTGTTCTGCTTCCCGGATATGATTGGGAATATTAATATTTTTACCCGATCGGGCTGAATCATTTTTCTTGGGAGAACTTTTCTTATTCCCCGTCTTCCCATTGTTTGATTGTTTCTGCTTCTTTGATTTGCCTTTCGAGCTACTTGGTCGCGGCTTTCGCTCCTTTTTCTGCTTAGGCTTCTGTTTTTCTTCCTTCTTCTCTGGTTTCTGAGTTTCTTTTTCCTGCTTTGTCTCTTTTGTATCAGTTTTCTTCTTATCAGACTTTTTAGCAAACTTACTCTCTTCCCTTGAAACAGGTTTTTTCTTTTTTTCTTCTTTCTTTTCCTTTTTCTCAGGTTGTTGCCGAGATTTTTTTTGTGGTGAACGCTCTTCTTTTTTCTCTCTCCTTTTTCCTTCCGATGAGCTTTCATCCGGAATATCCTTGACGGTCAGCTGATCACCTACCACATTCTTAATGGCATGGTAATACTTTTTGTCCTTATTGCTGACAAAGGTAATGGCTGTCCCCTTTTTGTCGTATCGCCCGGTGCGACCAATTCGATGGATATAATCTTCTGGATTATTAGGCACATCAAAATTGACAATAAGCGATACATCATCGATATCAATTCCGCGCGACAGTACATCAGTCGCTACCATGACGGGATGTGTCTTATTTTTAAAGAGACGCAGTGCTTCATTTCGCTCCTCTTGATCGCGGTCACCGTGCATACTCACTGCATTCACGCCCCGCTTCTTGAGCATCCGCTCTACTTCATCGGTACCGCGTTTGGTAGCACAAAATACGATAGCCGATTTATACTTATCGGCATCAAAAAGTTTTTCAAAGAGTGAAAGTTTCTGTTTGGGATGGACAAAGTAGATCTGCTGATCAACGCTGTCGACTGGTTTCGATACCTCAAACTCCACCTCAACAGGATCTACCATCACCTGATCCACGACTTTCTGTACTTCCTCTACCATGGTAGCAGAAAACAGCATCGTTTGACGCTCTTTGGGGAGCTGTTCCACGATTTTCATTACATCAGGTAAAAATCCCATATCAAGCATTCGATCAGCTTCATCCAAAACCAAGTACTCCAGACCGCTAAAATCAAGATTCAGNACATTCATCTGATCGATCAACCGTCCGGGTGTTGCTACAATGATGTCAACGCCNGCGCGAATAGCTTTCACCTGGGTTCCGTAATCACTGCCACCGGTTACTGTTGCAGAGGTAATTCCGGTGTGATACCCCAACGCAAATATTTGTTCTTCAATCTGCTGTGCAAGCTCACGGGTAGGTGACAAGATAAGCGCCTGCGTGTCATCAGATTTATTTTGTGTAATTTCTTGCAGCAACGGGATTACAAATGCACCTGTTTTACCCGTTCCCGTTTGTGCAGCCCCAATAACATCTTTACCGTCTAAAATTAATGGGATGCATTCTTCCTGGATGGGTGTTGGCTCGCTGTATCGCAAATCCTTCAATCCCATCATGAGCTCATTGCTCAAATTAAACTTCTCGAAACTCAATATGCTTTCTTTTAATTTCTGATTACGATGATATAAAAAATCTTTTTGTAAGAATCTTAAAGATACGATTTTCTAAGCAATTCGCTTAACACAGTCTGTAATTTTTTAAAAGGTAAAATTTAGATAACTTCGAACTCTGTACAGAAATTCATAACAAAAATTAACTTTTAAAAACATTTATGAAGTATACAACATACCTTTTTTGTTTGATGTTAGCCGGAGCTCTTACTTTGACCGGTTGTAATTCCGGCTCTTCAAGTGAAGTTTCACTCCAAACCGAAGCTGATAGTCTAAGCTATAGTTTAGGCTTTCAAAATGGACAATTTATGTCCGAAAGCGGTATGAGTGATGAGATTGATCCCGAGCTGGTAAAAGCTGGATTAGAACAAGCTCTCAACAATCAGGAAGGACTATTATCTGATGTTGAGATGAAACAGGCGATCCAAAAGTTTCAAATTAAGGCCCGACAAAAGGCTCAGCAAAAGAAAATTGAAGAGAGTAAGGGGAATAAAGAAGAAGGAGAAAAATTTCTTGCCGAAAATAAAGAAAAAGAAGGTGTTAAGGTTACCGATAGCGGCCTACAGTACAAAGTACTTGAAGAAGGTACCGGAGCATCTCCCGGCGAAGAAGATAAAGTACGTGTTGATTATGAAGGTAGCCTGATAGATGGTACGGTATTNGATAGCTCTTANGAACGAGGCGAGCCTACAACCTTTCCTGTAAACCGTGTAATTCCAGGTTGGACTGAAGGACTTCAACTGATGAAGGAAGGAGCAAAATATAAGTTCTTTATTCCGGGCGATCTGGCTTACGGGCAAAAACCACCCCCCAGAAGCCAAATCGGAGTCAATGAAACGCTCATTTTTGAAGTAGAACTTCTCGAAGTAAATCCGGAAGATAGTTCAGAGCAATAAGTCTTCTATTCTTGCTTATTTGATTAAAGCCTGGCAGCTTTCAAAAGCTGCCGGGCTTTTTTATTTACTCCAGACCTGATCCGATAAGTTCAAATAATTCTTTCTTATCAACATTAAAGCGGTTGTTGTAATCCTTTATGCTTCGGCTAATAACTTCTTTTGCTTCTTTTTGGTTGTAGATATGCGTAATCTCCACTTCCCTTTCCTCATCACTAAAAGGACGTTGTTTATACGTTAAAAAATAATGCGATAGCCGCTCTACAATATGTTTGGGCACATCTTGAATATCTCTCATTCCTCCAAAAGAGGCATCCCCTTTCATGACGGCAATAATTTTATCATCAGCCTCTTCCCCGTCAATCATCCGAAATCCTCCTACAGGAATAGCGTCAAGAATAATATTGCCGTGAGGAATATTGCGTTCCGTAATTACACAAATATCAAGGGGATCTTGATCACCCTCAATATCATCTCTACCCGTTTTTTGCATGCAATATGTTCCCACATGCTCATCACACAACGTCTGCGGAACAAATCCATACGGCATAGGACAAATATTGGAGAACCGCTGTGGGCGATCCACTTTCAGGTAGCCGCTATCTTTATCCAGCTCATACTTCATGGTATCTCCCGGAACTATTTCAATAAAAACCTTTACAACGTTCGGCGTTTTACCGCCTATGTCAATTCCGTGCCAGGGATGAGGTTTAGAAAAGAGTTTGGAAAGTTTTAGAAAGCGACGAATTTGAGAGCGATTCATAACCTGAAATGGATTGGGTTAATTAGATAACCAAAATATATTAAAAAAATATGGGCTAAGAAGGGCAAAAAATAAACAGGACCGGAATCAACCGGCCCTGTTTTGTACGTTGGCTTTTCGGGGTACAAATCAATGGTTACAATAGATAAGTAACCAGGGATCAGTATGTTCAATTATTACTACTCACAAGAAACGACTTTGTTCCAATATTTTTTTCTTTATTCTCAAGACATGTTAACGACTAACCAATAATTTTATTGGATACATGTTTATTCCTTATTATGCCCAAATATAGTCTCTTAAGCCCGATGATCGGCGAACTTTCCGTTGAATACCCTTTTTAAGAATCTGCCTTTTACCAACAATAATTATTTTATTACGTGCCCTTGTGATAGCGGTATACAGTAGCTCTCTGTTCACGACTTTCGAAACTGTTCGCGGTAACACGGTCACCACTTCATTAAACTCCGAGCCCTGACTTTTGTGGACCGTTAGCGCATAAGCTGTATTATAATTAGGAAGCCGACTGGGCGCTATTGACCGGACTTCACCCTCACTTTCAAAATACACTTTCAAATCTCCATTATGATCCGGTAGACATAATCCGATATCTCCATTATACAACTTCAGGGTATAGTCATTTGTATCGATAATAACTGGTTTCCCCGGATACCATTCGTTGTATTTGGGAATTAGTGACTTTGCTTGGAGAATTTGCTCTGCGAGTTTATTCAGGTGTTCAATACCCCACGGACCTCTACGATGAGCGGCTATAATACCAAGCTGATTAAACTTTTTGATAGCTTGATGGGGATGATCTGTGTCTAATATTGCTTGAAAATATGCTGGCAGCTTCTTTTCTAAAAAGGACTTCAATTGAGAGGTATCATCAATATTTTGGAATCGAATATCTTCAATATCATCTGACTCAAGTAATGTTATGGTTTCATCTACCTCTCCTTTGTTAACCTGCTCGCTCATACGGGCAATGCCACTGTCAGATGAAAACCGGTAACTTTTGGTAAGCAGTGTAATATTATCAGTCAGTGTATTGGGCTCTTCAACCATAAATTCATCCGGTATATCCAGAGATATGGAATTCAACCATTCGACATAGTCTATTGAATACTGATTACGTTCAACATCACAAATATCACCAAGCACCGATCCCGCCTCCACCGAAGCCAGTTGGTCTTTATCGCCCAATAATATCAGACGAGCATCATCATGTAAGGCTTCTGCCATTTTGCTCATCAATGCTTGGTCTACCATCGAGGCCTCATCCACAATTACCAAGTCATATGGAACCGGATTTTCGGCATCATGCTTAAACTGAGAACTGTAGCGCGAAGCTCCCAGAAGCTGATGAAGAGTCAGTGCCTTTTCGGGAATTGCTTCTCTAGTTTCATCAGAAACATCTAGCGACTCTTTAGCTTTTGCAATTGAATCCTGAAGACGGGCCGCTGCCTTCCCTGTCGGAGCTGCCAATGCAATATGGGGCTTTTCTTCTCTATCAAAATACTGTTCAATAATCAATGCCAGCACGCGAACTACTGTTGATGTTTTACCTGTACCGGGGCCTCCCGAAATGATGGAAAGATATTTACGAACTGAAGTCGCTGCTGCCACTTGTTGCCAGTCAGGCCGTTGCGATGACTTCGCAAAAAGGCGATTCAATCCATCTTTTAATAACCGTTCATTAATATTTTCATCCCGCTTGCTACTTCGGTTCATCAGATCCCCGGCTAGTGTGCGTTCATAGTGCCAAAGCTTGTGCATGTATAAGCGGTCCGAATCATCCAGAATCAGGGGTTTGTATTCACCCGGTTTGCCTACTGCGGGGCATTCTAGCAAGGCCGAACGCCATGAATTCAGATCGGGTGCTTTCAGACCAGACTCTGCTCGGTTATCGTCAAAGAGTAGGGTACCAGCGTACTCATCCAGAGGCAAACATACATGTCCCTGCTGATATAAGTGGCTTACCAAACAACCCGCCAGTAATACATTTTCAGAGGTTTCCGGGTGACGTTCTTTCAAAAATCGACTTAATTCTAAGTCAATGGGATGAATAACCTCATTTTCTAACAGGTTTTCTAATTTCTGTAATGTATTACTCATCATCCCCTCCCCTGATATATTTGTCCAACTCCACAATAGTTTTCCTATTAGGACAATCAAAGAAAATACCTTCACTGCCCTCATTATTCATCCCCCGTAAAAAGAGATAGAATGCACCTCCAAAATGTTCTTCATAGGAATAATTGGCTAATCGCTTCTTTAAAAAACGATGAAGTCCTACAGTATAGATGTGGTATTGTAAATCATAAGACGCTTCCTCCATTTCGTGCTGCAATTCATCCTTTCCATAATCACTGATTGCATTCCCAAGAAAATTGGTCTTATAATCCAATAGGTAATACTTTCCCTTAAACTCAAAAGTCAGGTCGATAAATCCTTTTAAAAAACCGGACGCTGCCCTTCCTTTGTTTTCCCAATCCGGAGTAGCTCCATTTCGGATGATGGACAACAGTTTCCGGGTCTCAATCTCTTCGTTCTGGTAATAGAATTCCATCTCGGGAATCTGGCGATCCTGCACCGCAGATAAGTTTAGGCCCTCAATATCCTCATGGAGTTGTTTATCTATCACCAGATCAAGCATATCAGAAACCGTATTCTGCCATTCGATATCAATCCCATTTAACTGCAATTGATTGAAAATCACCTCATACTTATCCTCCGATTTAGAAAAATAATCCTCAAAAATATTGTGTATACAAGTTCCCGGCTGTGGACCTTTTGGAAACGTAAACATATTTTTTTCGTCGGTCTCTTGTTCTAAATTTCCATAATCCATAAACTGATCATAATCAGGCACATCAGGATCATCTTCTTCCATCCAGCTACTCAGCGACGAGAAACTCGAGACATGATAACTTGTAGCAAGAGGCAATGATCGCTTAAACTGCATCGCCTCCAATTCTTTAGTGTGATCATCATTATCCTTAATCCCTTTATTATTATGATCAGGTTCTTTTCCATCTTTAAGAGTAAATAGGTGGGGATGGTTTTTACAGAGTTCGCCAATCGCTTGGTGCAGCTGATCACCAGACCAATCCACGTTATTATTTGAACCGAAGCCAACTTTATTTTTTAGCAGTGCCATAGCCTGGTCAGGATCCTGCAACATATATCCCAACGGAGAGAATTGCGTATCGCCGGCAAAATCCCAGGACAGATACAGACAGTATTCCGCGCGAGTCATAGCCACATATGCAAGGCGTAAATTCTCGGCCAATTCTTCTTTCTCCTTATAAAATCGTTTTTCCGATCGATCCGGATCTCTCTTACCATTTAAATCAAAATAGGTAATATCAGGATTTTCGGGATCGTGATATTCCAGCGGAATGTCTTTGTTCTCAATCTTTGGGCCATGCCACAAAAATGGGCAGAACACAATGGGATACTGCAAACCTTTGCTTTTATGCATTGTTACAATCTTTACCAATGCCTCATCACTTTCCAGGCGCATTTGTTCCTCATCGCTCTTATTTTTACTTGTATCCTGACGCTTTCGGGCCAGCCATTGCAGTAAGCTACGAGTTCCTTCCGCGTGCTTCCGGGATTCCTCTTCCAGTAATTCTCCCAAATGCAATAAATTGGTCAGCCGTCGCTCTCCATCAGTATAAGCGATAACATACTCCTGAATATTCAGTTTTTTTAACATCGAGCGATACATTGTTGAAAACCCTTTATCGGCCCACATTCGGTGCCAGTCGGAAAATTGCTGAAGCATCTCCGGCCAGTGCTCATCATCTTCCTCGATAGCAAACAGCTGCTTCGCAGTATACCCGGTAAGTGGAAGTGATAGCGCAGTTTTTATAAGTATCTCATTGCCGGGTTCGGCTACTGCCTTAAGCAATTGCTCCAGTTGCGCGGCCTCATCACTTTCAAACACACTTTGTTCGCTATGACGCACGCTATTAATTCCATACTCTTGCAGGGCATTACTCATCAGGTTGGCCTGTTTATGCGTGCGGACCAATACCGCAATATCCTTAGCTTCAACCTTATTGTCTCCAAGTAAAATATCACCGTTGTGGCCTCCGTCTAACAGTCGATTAATCTCTTCTGCAGTATCCTCTGCCACTTCTTCACGGGCATCCCCTTTATTTTTTGAATCCTGCCCAAGCTTCGAAAGCCTGCGAAAACGTATAGGCGGACGCTCTGTTCCGAACTCGGTCAATTTTTTATACTCTTCTTCATTTTTGCCCCATGTTACTTCCTTGTACTGAATATCTTCTCCCACAGCAAAGGGATTATCATGTTTGCCCCAAAAAGCATTTAACCCCAGGAGCAGTTGCGGTGTAGACCGGAAATTGCGATTTAGTTTGTACCGATTGTTCTCTGGAGCATCCCTACGCGCCTTAATATACGAATAGACATCTGCCCCGCGAAAACCATAGATCGACTGCTTTGGATCACCAATCATAAACAATACTCCATCCGAATCTTTATAGATCGTTCGGAAAATATCGTATTGATTGGGATCGGTATCCTGAAATTCATCAACGAGCGCAATAGGGTATTTCTGCCTCATCTTCGAAGCCAATCGAGAACCCCGTTCCTTATCCAAAAGGGCATTGCGCAGCCGAAGTAAAAGGTCATCATACGAAAGTACCTGCAGGTCTTCCTTTTTCTGGATGAGTTCCTTTCGTAAAAAGTTCAATAGTTCTTTTTTATATAGAACATCATAAGACTTAAGTGACTGAGCGATCTCCCAATACTCATCAGCAAGTTTAAAAAATTTGTGTTGCGGCGGATCAATCCCCCTCTTGACAGCATCTTTCTTTAGGCTGTTGTCAATATAGCTTTGAATAAACCGCTCAAACTTATCAAAAACATTTATTGTAGCAGTTTCTCCATGGAATATTTCATCCATTTGGACGAACCAGCCTGATAACCAGTTCGATCTGTAATTGCTCATTTCATCTCTGCTTAACAAAGCCAAAAGTTCTGACCGCTCATCTTCCCAGATATTCTTCATCTCATTTTGTAGCGCCTGCAATTGTTTCAATCTTGATCCTACCCCTTCAATATGACCCTTCTCAGGCAAAACTTTCAGGTATGGTTTTCCTATAGCATTTTTAAGCTCATCGGCCAGCGAATCAGGATTATTTCCCTGATCCATCAGCAACTTTAACAATGGCTGTTTTATGGGATTAGCAGAAACCTGTGCTACCCAGCTTCGCCAGTAGTCATCCACAGCTTCCTGTACCAACTCCTCATCGTCGCCAATCATCTCGGCATCGTACATTGCGCGACTCTTAAAGGCCTGTTCCTGCAGCGCCTGATAACAAAATCCGTGAATGGTGTAAATAGAAGCCTCATCAAACATACGAACGGCATTCCGAAGTTTTACAACTGCTTTTTGGGGTTGATCAACCTCATCAAGTAAATTCTCTAGAAAATCATCGGATTTTTTCGTTACACGACCCGACTTTAAAACCTCAATCGACTCCCGAATACGACTAAGCAGGCGATCCTTAAGCTCTTTGGTAGCAGCTTCGGTATAGGTGACAACCAATATTTTTCCCACTGTTATATCCTGCTCAATAAGCGCACGTATATACAACGAGGTAATATTATACGTTTTACCCGTTCCTGCACTGGCCTCCACAAGGTTGATTCCAGATAAATCTATATCAAAAGGTTCTAAAAGCTTCATTTCTTCCATTTTATCCTTCCTGCTGACCTAAAAGCTTAAAAAACGGGGCCCATACTTTTTGGGCCGTCTCAGTAAATTCTTCATTAAAAGGATCTTTCCCATCCGTAGCCAACTTGTAGTAGGCATCGTCTTTTTCAGCACTTGCACCGTCCCAGCTGGGATCCCACACCTTTTCTGCACTCTTGATCCCTTCCTCAATAGCCTTCCCCTCTTCATAAACTGTTTCAGAAAATGCATAAGACGATTTGCAATACCATTTAATCGGCTTTACTAACCCTTGGCTATATAAGTTCAATAGATCTTTAAGTACCGTTTGGGACTCTTCAAAAGCAGTCAGACGTATTTCCTCCAAAGAACCGTTATCCCAGCTGAAATATTTACTGTGGCCAGAATGGCCATCGGCCTTAGTTAGCTGAAAAAGTATGTGGCGAATCCAAAAAGCGATACGGTATTTAGCTTTTGCCTTTCCAAAACGATAGTCCATTTGTGCCCCTTTATAGATATTCTCCAGCTTCCCCAAAATTCGAAATTCATTTATTTCAATATCAACCTCAATATCATCCAATGGTTGGTCCTGAAGACGAAGTTGTATCTCTTCACCAAATGCCCGCACCTCTTGAGCCTTTTTCTGATATTCCTGCTCTCCAGTACACCCCTCGGGCAAAATATCTCGCGATTGCATTACCCCGCGATACTCTTCAAGTGATTGCTCTTTCAGAAAACGATCCAGTAACTCCTGTTTTACGTGGTAACCCGAAAGATTATCTAACTCAAAAGGCTCACGCTCATCGGTCAAGACATCTTCGTCACGAAGGTATATGCCCAGTCGATTTCGCAGCAAATACTTAGCCGGATGCTGGAAGAATGAAATTAAATCAGAGATTGAAAGCTGCTTCCAATCCCCTTCGGGTTCGGGTAAGGCATGGGCAAAAAAGTCACTATTATGTTTATCCGATGATTCTATCCGCTCACTGATATTTTTGCGGATTTGGGAATAGCTAAAGTATGCATCCTCTTTGAAATAGGCTGGACTAAATGACTGCAAACGATGCTTTGTAATAAGATCATCTGGTGACATACCATAATATTCTTCCAAATGATCGATAAACTCCCGAAGTACTACAGATGGCGGAAAATCGGTATCCTGACGATTACTCTGTCCCACATAGCTGAAGTAAATTGCCTTTCGGGCGGAAAGTAGATTTTCCAGAAACAGATAACGATCCTGTTCCGATTGTATCGGATCTCCAATCTGCGTATCAAGGTGCATCAGATCAAACTCAATGGGAATTATCGAACGTGGAAAAGCTCCTTCGTTCATCCCAATCATGCCAATAACATCATACGGGATACTACGCATTGGCATAAGTGAACTGAAGGTAACTCCGCGACCAATACGTCCTCCGCCGGTAGATTGCTCCTGTAATTGTTCAGCCAGCCAGCGACGCACAACTGAAAAGGGAATGTTATGATTAAAACCGGCTAAATCTGCATATTCTGTTAAGGTGTTAATGCCTTCCCTGATGTTGGATAGTTCCCAGAAATAATCGCTATTACCCGGAATAAAAGTATTGGCAATCTGATCTAATACTTTTTTCCATTCTCGCGGAGCTCGGCGGGTATCTGTACGATTTGAAATAGAAAAAAGCTGATTTAGGAAAAGTGACATTTTGCCTGCCAAGGATGCATCATCGGACGTCTCTACCTCACGGTAGGCAAAAATATTATCATAGAGTTGGTCATCCTCCGAATGCATGGCATATCCCAAAAGAATACGTCGCAACCCTGCTCGCCACGTAAAATGGTCACTCTGGGGAAGATCTAAATCCTTTTTAGCATGGCCATCTATACCCCACCGAATTTTATTGTCCCCCACCCACTGCTCTAGGCGATTCAACTCGTCGTCAGTAAATTTATACATTTCTTGAATAGGATCACTATCCAATAGATCAAGTACATCTGTAACTTTAAACCGGCTCACGCTGAGCTTCATAACTTTTAAGAAGGTATCGACAGCTGGTTGTCTGCCCCCAACCCCGCGATCCGCAATTGCATAGGGAATTTTAGGCTGGCCTTTATCAGGAGCTGAAAATACAGCCTCAATAAAGGGTGCATAGGTTTCGATATCCGGCGTCATAATAAGAATCTCATCAGGATTCAGCTTTGGGTTATCATCCAGTAGGTTCAACAGCTGATCATAAAGCACTTCTACCTCCCGCATGGGGCTGTGGCAGTTATGTACTTGTATGGTTTGATCATCAACCGGGATAGTTAATTGACGCCCCGATAGAGAATTATCATTCCTTAAATCTGACTGAACGGCCGTAAATAACGAATGGACAGATGGTTCTGACTCATCAACAGCGTTAATATCCACATCAGCATAGGCTGAAAACAAAGACATAAACGTAGCTCCTTCCTGCCCAATTGACTGCAATAACGGATTGCCAAACTTTTCTGTTTCTGTAATACCGGGATCCACAGAGAGATGATAAAAATTGACCTCAGTAAATTTTGAGAGTTTAGTCATCGTTTTGATAAAAGCCGGAGAAACAGACGAAATCCCAAATACCGTAATGCGATCGGGAAGCTCATCTTCCGGCAACTGATTTTCCTCAATAGCTTGCCAAAGACGCTGTAGCAATTTGGCTCGGTGCAGATGCTCACCCTTGTGATGTTCTTTCCAGTGGCGTCTCAATCTCCTCCAGAGTTCAGACTGCCATTTTTCGGCCTCCAAGCTTTTGGTGTGTAACTTTCGCTGCTCCCAGTTTAGTATCATTTGTGGACGATAAATAAGATACTGATCAAAAACATCGGCAATTTTGGAGGCCAGTTTCCAGCTACGCATGGAGCGCTGATCAGGGTCTTCCTCTTCGATATAATGACGCAAATTTTCAAACTGATCCAGAAACTGCCTTTCTTCAAAAAGTTCCATCAGCGTCCAAGTCATCGGGCCGCGGTCAGACGGTAACGTTTGGGGAATATCATCATCAATTAGTCTAATAAGATTCCAGATACGCTCCGAGGGAAACTCAAAGATAAGATTGGCCGCTATCCCCTTTTTTTCGGCCATCCGCAACGACAGCCACTGGCCAATACCATGATTCTGTACCACAAATACTTCTTCTGCAAGTAGATTTGAAGGGGGATTTTTATCCAGCTCATTAAACAGCCGATCGGCCAGTTTTTCCAGTTCGGTACCGTAATTAAATGTGAGCATTTATGCCTCGCTTGATCAGGTATCTGCCTTATTTATAAGTGATAGCAAAAACCGAAAAAACGGTACAAAAGTAAACACCAAAGCACACTGCCACAGACAATAAAATGGCAATTTTCTATTACCATGAACTTAGATTCTAAATAACGACTGTTACAGATCTTTGACTGTATTCAAATAATCCCTAATGCGCTGTGCGTTGACTCCTATATCACTGCGACCAATACGTGAAACCGAGCGGACATCAATTCTGCTGCGCAAGGCTGTATCAGCCGTATCTACCCGAATCACCACATCATCTATAAATCCGAACCACGGCAATTTATCATAGGCCTCAATAACGCCTCCGGCCTTGTCTCTAGTCACAATCTCTTCCCACGGCATCTGTTTAGCAGCTGCCAATGCCCGATCAAAAGCCTCACCATATTTCTGATCCAAGTGCAGTGTTTCAATATCGGGATAGGCTTCTCGCTGGAGATCCGCTTTTTCTTGATCTCCATAGGTGGTGTCGTTAGAAGCATCTGCCCTCAATGGCACGATATTACGGAACTGTGGCGGATTCTCAATATTTGTGCTGATATCGTGTATAGGCGGATATTTTTGAGCTTCAGTAAACCAATAGCCCAGCGTCCCCATCACAGCAATACTCAAGATTATCCCTACCAAGGTAATGCCTGCTCCGGTAACTTCCGGGTTATTGCGACGTGTAAACCCAAAAAAAAGCGCCAGCGAAAATCCGATCAGTGCCAATATTCCACTACCTGGCAACAGCCAGGTAAATGCGGTCCCAAGTCCCCACCAGTTCCACTGGTAACCGTATCCCGAAAAAAGTAATAACAATGCTGCAGCAATGCCGAATCCCAAGCTTGTCCATGCCCAGGTTGATCTTTTTTGTTTATTCATAGTCTCAATAACATTTTCTCATTAATCTTTTGCTTTCTAATAATTATCTGAGAGTAGCGGTATTTTTAAACTGTATCAACACAACGGCTGCCAGTACTAAAAGCATTCCCATAACCTGAAAAACAGATAACACATCATTAAATACAAAAACACCCAGTAAAGTGGCAACCAAAGGCTCAATCGTTGCTGCTATGGACGCCCGCCCACTTTCTACCATAGATAGGCCCATAGTGTATAAGTAATAAGCTAAAGCGGTAGGAAAAAATCCGAGCCCAAGGATATTCATCCACACATGTGCGGATTGCAGGTTGCTCATTGAAATAGTGACTCCACTGACAGGTAGCATCACGGCTGAAGCAAAAACAAAAGTATATGTAATAACAGTAAGCGGATGATATTTTTTCAGGGCATGCTTACCAAAAATACTGTAAAGTGCATATCCAAATCCTGATCCTAATCCCATAAGTATACCATACCACGAAATATGTTCAACACCGATGGGAAATACTCTGACGACAAGCACACAGCCCAAAAGTGTTAGAAGAAGTGCGCCGATTTTGCGCGATGTTATCGGCTCCTTAAAAAAGATACGGGACAAAACCACAACAAAAGCAGGTCCGGTGTATAGTAAAATCACCGCGATAGATAATGACACTTCTTCGATAGTCGTAAAATATGCCCAGCTAAAAAAGACAGTGCTAAAAATACCCGTCCCGACAAAGCTCATTGAGTCTTTTAGGTCGATTTTGAGGAGTCGGGGATTCTTCAATCCCAGGTAGCAACCCAGCATCACAGTAGCACTAACGACACGAAGCATAACAATTTGAAGAGCTGAAAATCCGGCCTGAGAAAGCTCCTTAATAAACAGTCCAATAATACCCCACAGAGCGGCACCGAGAAGAACATAAATGTAGGGTAAACGCTGTTTTGAGTTATCCAATAGAATCCCACAAATTTTTGGTTCCAAAATATAGCACAGAGGATACATAGAGTTTTGCCAAGAAACCAAACATCATTCGGATTATGCGAAAAAAACCTTGGCTTATGTGTTTCCAAAAATTTGAATAGTCAGTTGCAATTATTGTTTAACTACTGCATGTTAGGCTTTTAAAATTGTGAGTTTAAAAATGTTGATAGTTCCCCTAAATATTTAATGATTACACCACATAAAGATATTACTGAAACCGAAGCTCTCACCCTTTATAAAAACCTACTTCTTCCCCGCCGTATCGAAGAACGCATGCTCAAACTGCTGAGACAAAACAAAATCAGCAAATGGTTTTCCGGTATGGGACAGGAAGCTATCTCGGTGGGCGTTACCTCTGCTCTTTCTGATGAGGATTACCTGCTGCCCATGCACCGGAATCTGGGACTCTTCACCACTCGTGGCGTTGACCTGTATACCCTATTCTGTCAGCTGCTAGGCAAAGCGGACGGCTTTACCGGGGGACGTGATCGCTCCTTTCACTTTGGTGTACCTGAAAAAAGGATTGTAGGGATGATCTCACATCTTGCTGCTACTATGCCTGTTGCCGATGGACTGGCCTTGGCTTCTAAACTGCGCGAGAATAACTTTGTTGCCGCAAGCTTTTGTGGGGATGGGGCAACTAGCGAGGGTGAATTTCATGAGGCACTTAATCTTGCTGCTGTTTGGGAATTGCCGGTCATTTTTATGATTGAAAACAATGGTTATGGCCTTTCCACTCCTACCAGTGAACAGTTCGTTCCAGAAGATCTCGTAGATCGTGCTCAAGGCTATGGAATGCGTGGGGTAAAAATTGATGGTAATGATGTTTTTTCAGTGATGGATGCAGTCTCCGAAGCCAAAAAACATGCGCTAAAAGAAGGCCCCACATTTATTGAAGCCAAGACGTTCCGCATGCGGGGCCATGAAGAAGCCTCCGGTACGTTTTATGTGCCCGATGAAAAGTTCGACAAATGGGAAGAAAAGGATCCTATTGATCGCTTTGCACAATGGCTTAAATCCGAAGATATTGTTTCGGGAGATAAAGAGTTGGATGACATTCAAGATGAAATCGATGATCATTTTTTACCTGAATTAGAGCAGGCCCTTGAAGCCGATGACCCCATTTTTGACCGACAAGAACAGGAAAATCGCCTATTTAGTCCGGTACAATTACCTCAAGTCAAATCCGATAGTACTGCATCTTCCGAAAAACGTTTTGTAGATGCTATTCAATTTTCGCTGCGGAAGGCTTTTGAGGAAGATGATGAATTTATCATTATGGGACAGGATATCGCTGAATACGGTGGCGTATTCAAAATTACCGAGGATTTTGTAGATCAGTTTGGAAAAGACCGAATCCGCAACACACCCATCATCGAAGCAGGAGCCCTTGGTTGCGCCTTAGGACTAGCATTGGAAGGATTTAAACCCGTAGTCGAAATGCAGTTTGCCGATTTTATCTCCTGCGGATTCAACCAGATTATAAACAACATTTCCAAGGGCCAGTATCGCTGGATGCCTTCCCTCAATATTACCATTCGTGCACCACACGGAGCGGGCGTAGGTGCGGGACCATTTCACTCACAATCGCCCGAAAGCTGGTTTATGCAACATCCGGGACTTAAAATTGTCGTTCCTTCATCTGTAGAAGATGCCCAAAATCTATTATACAGTGCCCTCTATGATCCCAATCCCGTGCTCTTTTTTGAACATAAAAAACTATATCGCAGTATCCGTTCCGTAACACCCGATCAATGCATTCCTGAAGAACTCGGTAAAGCGAACATAGTCCGTGAAGGGACCGATGCCACCATTATTACCTATGGGATGGGCGTTCAGTGGGCTCAGGAAATGGCGACAGCGTACCAAGATCAGGGAACAGAGATTGAAATCGTAGATCTGCGCTGCCTGGCTCCACTGGATATGGAAACCGTTAAAGAATCCGTATCCAAAACCAATAAAGTGCTTCTTCTGCAAGAACCTTCTACCACGCTTGGCCCCATGAGTGAGCTCTCCTCCCTCATTACCGAAGAATGCTTCGAAGAGTTAGACGCCCCGATAATGCGCTGCTCTTCCCTCGATATACCGGTACCCTTTAGTCCTAAGCTTGAAAAACATTACCTTGCAGATGACCGCTTAAAGGAAACCCTAGAGAAGCTCCTTACATACTGATTCGTGCTATCAGTAGGCATCCGTAATCCAACGGAGAACCTTTTTGGCTTCTTCTTGCTTTTCATAAGGCCCCAAAGAAAAACGTCCACTGGAAATTCCGGTTTGTATCGTTGGAAAGGAAGAAGAAATAATTTCACCGTTATGAACAATAGCNATGAAGTTGCCAATATTATCTGTCGTTTTCTGAGCAAAATCGGAATGATATTCCCTTTTTAACTGAACGGTGATGCGATATTCATTACCCTGCGGTTTATCTTCATGGATTCGTGCTTGATCAATCATTTCCGGATTTATTTTATAAAAAAGTGTATCGGGATCTGCTTTACTGAAGCTTTGACCTGCACTTTTTTGAGCACTTTTAATTTGCGTTCGATACCGCTTCCATTTTAGTTCTTTAAACTTTGCATTGTTTAATGATTTCAGTCTTTCTTCTATCGAATCCATAAGACGGTTTACCTTCTCCTGTTCACCTCTTGTAGCATAATGATTAGCCAACACCATCTGAGCAGTGATACCCACCTCATTCTCATATTTATCAGACATCTTTATTAGGTAGTCCACTGTTTCCTGCACTTTTTGAGCAGTCAGGGAGTCCATTCGTATCATATGGTACATTTTCTCCACCTGGCGACTGGCAAACCAGTTTTTGTATAGGCCATATCCAATATCTTGATATTCTTCAATTAGTTTTTCCAGTAAAGAAATAACTTTT
>P_1C_Sed_2_UnCtyDRAFT_1000083_pt1 | contig 26916 bp, 24 predicted proteins | sample Pon1CUnioCityCA_4_FD_10229 | JGI IMG/M metagenome (IMG submission 10229) | reverse complement strand
GCGGGCGCCATGCTGAACTGATTGGCGCCCATGCCGATGAATAAAAAAATCCCATGCGGATTTGCCGCCGCTTCACCACATATACTGACCGGTTTGTCCGCCTGCCGGCATGTATTCACAATATTGGCGATCGTTGCAATCACCGAAGGATGTAGCAGGTTATAGCGGCTGGCCACCCATTTATTGTTGCGATCCACGGCCAGGAGATATTGAATCAAATCATTGGTGCCAATACTCACAAAATCCACATATTCCAGAATGCGTTCAAGAATGGGGACAATGCCGGGAACTTCCGCCATGATGCCCACTTGAATGTCAGGATCAAAGGCGACCCCCTGATTATCCAAATCCGCCATTTCCTCGGCTAAAATGGCCTTGATGCGATGGACTTCAGTAAGGCAGGAAATCATTGGAAACATGATATTGGTGGGCCCATAGGCTGATGCCCGCAGGATGGCTCGGACCTGGGGTCGAAAAACATTTTCCATATCCAGACTGATCCGGATGGATCGCCAGCCGAGGAAGGGATTGTCTTCGACCGGCGCCTTCAGAGAAGACGACATCTTGTCTCCACCGGCATCAAAGGTACGGATGGTCACGGAAAGCGGTGCGGAATTATCAAGGATTTTGCGGTAAAGTTCAAATTGCTCCGCTTCAGTGGGGAAAGATTGCCGAAGCATGAAGGGAAACTCCGTTCGGTATAGCCCAATATGATCAGCACCGTATTTGCCAACCAGTTCCGTATCGGAAAGCAGCCCGATGTTGGCTCCGACACTAACGGCAAAACCGTCTTTCGTCGCTGCCGGCAGCCCAAGCGTTGCTGACATACTTTCAATGACCTGCTCGCGCGCCTTGCGGCGCCGTTCATATTCCACCTGGATCTCACTGGGGGGGTTAACGAAAACGAAACCCGAGCTACCGTCAAGGATGACATAGTCGTTTTCCCGTACCGTATCCAAAACTCCGTCAACGCCTATGACGATAGGAATTTCAAATGACTTGGCAAGAATCACCGTGTGGGAGGTCCGCCCCCCGTTAACCAGAACAATGCCCTTTAAATTCGCCTGTCGGATAGCCAGCAAATCCACGGGGGAGAGGTCTGAGGCAATGACGATGGTTTCCCGGCTGAAAGCCGGATGCTCCCCGTTGCCCGCCCCGCCAATGAGGTTTTCCAGAACACGCTGGCCGATATCCAGAATATCCGCGCTCCGGTCGTTCAGGTAAGGATTTTCGATGGATCGAAACATCTCGACATATTCAAAAATTACTTCCTTGAGGGCGTATTCCGCGCAACTGCCGGCTTCAATCCGGGATATAATTTTCTGTTTCAGGGATTTATCCTTCAGGAACATGAGGTGGGCCTCAATGATTCCGGACTCCTCGCTTGAAAGTGCTTTTGCCTGATCCGCAATGTTCTGAATCTGGATACCGGCATTTTCAAAAGCCTTTTCCAGACGATTCCGGTCGGCCTCGGAATTCTCGGCAAAGGTGCAGTGAACCTGGTTAAACGTGATGTTATCGGATAAATAATGGGCGTAACCTTCAGCCACCCCGACCGAAACCGACTCTCCCCGCAAATAATTGCGTTGAAACCGGGCTTGCTGCCCTGATTGCGCACCTACAGCTGGTGCAGACTGCGTGGTTTGCCGAGAGAAATCTTTCAAAATCCCGGTATACGCCACAGTAGCTGAGATCTGGCTGGCAATATTTTCAAATACGGGAATGTCTTCCTCAGTGATACTGTCAGAGGAAATTGTCTGGATTACAAGAACCCCCAGAACCTGTTGATGATAGATCAGGGGAAGCCCGAGAAAGGTTTGATAAAGCTCCTCCCCGCTGTTTTCATAATATTTAAACCGGTGGTGACTGGCCGGATTGACCACGAACACCGGTCTCATCGTCTCCAGCACCAGTCCGGTCAGACCTTCATCCATATCCATGGAAATACTGCCCACAGCATCCTTGTTCAGTCCAACAGTAGCCCTTAGAATCAATTTTTTTTCTTCCGGATGGTATACGTAGACGGAGCATACATCGACACCACACCGGTCAATTAATATCTGGCCGATCCGTTCCAGGGAAACCTCCGGCCCCTCGGATTCGGCAACGATTTGAAAAATATCCTGAAGCAAATGAATCTGGTCGCGTTTCATCTCAATTGTCCTGGCATAAAAGATCCTGGCATAAAAGACCCTGGCAGCAAAGTTCCTGAGTAAATCCCGCAAGCGGGGATACCGGTAAAAAAAGAAAGGAGAAATCCAATTCTCAGGCAGAATCTGCAATCGGGTTTAATCTAACCTGAATCGCTTTGCCTTGCAATAAATTATAACAAGGCCCAAAAAAAGCGCCATCCCCCAACAGCTTCAGAGAATGGCGCTTTTAGCGGTCAACCGCCGGATTGTGCATTGCAAATGGTCTAAAAATGCCAGGAAAAGCCCCCGCCGCCGAAGTAATCCACATCCTGTTCAGGCAGGACGTCTTCATCAAGGGTGTCGGTGGTGGCAATAAATGCGCTGAGATCGAAAGTTCGTCCAAGCGGGTAGGATGCATCCAATGTCAGGGTATATTCATGCCAACCCTTCTCCGGGCCGGAAGAGAAATCCTCGCCCGCATAACCGGCCGACGCCGAGGCACCAACCCCCAGGCCATTGTCTAATACCACATCGTAGGCCAACGTCACTGAAACGTAATAATCCTCGATATCATCGTAGTCATAATAGCCATCAATCCCCACGGACATATTCCCTGAACCGCTAACAAAGGCACTCAGAAAAATTTCGCTGGTTTCCGTCCCGCCATTGGGGAAAAGATAGCTGATGTGCCCCATGGACATATCCACGGACTCCAATGGCAGTGTATAAGATAAAGTCAGGTCTATCTCCGAGAACGCGTTGTCATCGCGGGTGTTATCGTAGTCATCGATATCGTAATTTCCCCATACATTAATTGAAAACTGCTCCGCCGCCACGTCCACATGGGGTTGAACAACCCGGCCATCGTTAAAGGTTATGCCCCGCCATACATAAGCGGAGACGAAATCCGCCCCCGCAGTTGCTTCTGCAGCCACGGCTACCGCCCTGGCGCCGAAAAAAAATGCCAATAAAATTAAAATCGCCACACCGTGCCTTTTCAATCCAGCCTTCCTTTCCCTGAATAAAAATTAAACGCGACGCCATCCATCAAGCAGAGTAAGTCGGGATTCACCGCAAAGGCGCGCGCAAAAACCGCAATCACTGATCCTTGGCAAAGCTAAGTGTTGTGCCGGCCATGTTCAACAGGAAGCGGCCGGGAAAAGCGGCTTCAATTCGCATGGTGGCCTCGCGCCCCGTACAATGCGTGGGGATAATATACGCCGGCTCAATTTCTTTCAGTGCATCGATGGTGGGTTGTATCACCGGCTCCTGATCCGGCCCGGAGAGATGGAATCCGCCCATTACTGCATAGACTTGCTCCACACCGGTAATTTTCCTGGCATGGCGCACAGTGTTGACAATCCCCGCATGCGCACAGCCGCTGAGAACCACCAGGCCTTTGTCCTTAACCACAAATGCCAGGCCGGTGTCATCTTCAAACGTATCCTGCATGGCTGCACCGTCTTTTTCGTACCAAAGCGAGGGCGCCCCTTTTTCAAAATCCGTGGTTCGCTCGACTTCGGATAGAAACAGGGCCTGGCCATCCAACATGGGGTACGGGGCCGCGGTCTCCGTCAGCGTTACCCCGGCAGATTTTGCTTTCTCCCGGGTAAATGGGGGAAACATCACTTTGAAGTCCTCAGTGAGCTTCATATAGCGCGGGGACCGAAAAGCCTCGGGATGAACCACCAGCTCAATGCCGGGTTTTCCGATCAGCCCGGCCATTTTTTCAATTCCCCCCACATGATCCAGGTGTCCGTGGGACAGCGCCATAATCTCCACCCGTGTCATGTCCAGACTCAATGCTTCCGCATTGAAGGCGGCGCCCGTTTCGGAGAAACCGAAATCAAACAACAGGCTTCTGCTATTTTCTCCTGTTACGGTATTAATCATGGCGGAAAAGCCGTGTTCGGCTAAAATGCTGTTTTTTACCTCCATACCTTTAAGGGGCACGGCCCGGGTGATAATCGCCGAGTTGTCCCGGGCAAGGATATCAATGTAGTTGTCCTGCAGGGTAAGTATTTCCACCCGGTCCACTGCTTGGATTGAAACCGTCATCGTGACCTCCCTTTCCGCCGCCAGGCGATTTTGTAACCGTGCTTGAACAAAACGATGCCCTTGAATTTCCCGGGCAAACCCACAATAATTTTGAGCATAAACCCAAAAAAAAGCAGATACAAGAAAAAACTGTTCCTCATGTGCGCCGTATGGCACAGCCTTCCAGGAGTAAAATTACCGGGAGTTAGAAACCTCCCAGGATTTTTTTAACCTGAATGCCGTCGGCTGAGGCGCCGAAATGGGACATGATATCGCGCATGGCCTGCATTTTATTTTTATATTGGGAAAAGTCGATATTTTCAATGATCCAGGCCCGGATGGCCTCGTCAGAAGCCGGATTCGGCAAATACGATTCCAGGATATCAATATAGCGCGATACTGCCGGTCCGCCGGCATGCGCCAGGGTTTCCTGCTCGGATTTTATCAATTTTCTTAAAATTTTCACAACCTCTGCGTCCGCCAGTTCCTTTGTCTCAAAACGACTGAATTCACCAATCACAATCCTGAGGGTGTTTTTCTTTTCCTCATCCTTCTCCTTCATTGCCTGCTTCAGATCCTGCCTGATGCTTGCCTGCAAACTCATTACAGAAACTCCTTTATAAATGGCTGCGTTATGATAACAACCCAAAATCGCATGATAGGCCACATCATGCACGTAAGCGGATGGTTATGCAAAATCAGATTCAAGCCTGCGTCCCGGATCAGGTATAGGCGCGCAGCTTGAACTCAATGGGATGCGGGTTCAAATAAGTCTGTTGCTTGAGATAGGGCTGCTCATATTTGCGGATGTAGTGATTGATCAGCGTCATGGGAACCAGCAGGGGCACATAACCGGCCTTGAACTGATCAAAGGTTTCCAGCAATTCCTGTTTTTCGTCGGAAGTGAGCTGATTTTTGAAATACCCCATGATGTGCTGGAGCACGTTGATGTGCTTTTTGACTGTGGTGTTGAGCCGCAAGGCGGCAATAAACAGCGCTTCGTACGCGTGGTAAAATGCATCCCGATCCATCTGTTTGGCCCCGGCCACGAGTTTTCCCATCCGGCGGGCATACTCCGGGCTATGAGACATCAAAAGCAGTTTGTTCCGGGAGTGAAAATCAACCACGCTGCCAATGCCCGGATGTTTCACCACGGTGTCCCGCCATCGTTTGAACGCAAAAATCAGCTCGATAAAATTTTCCCGGAGCCGGGGATCGTGCAGGCGGCCCTCTTCTTCCACCGGAATTAAGGGAAAATGGTTCACGAACGCCCTGGCGAACAGACCAACACCTTTTTTCTCCGGCATGCCACTTTCGTTATAAACCTTAACACGCATCAAGCCGCTGCTCGGAGAATCTTTTTTAAAAATATAACCGCATAGATCTTCCTTCTCCAGCTCTTTGACCCGCTTTTGTGCCCACCCGCGCATCTGATCCGTGTGATCTGTACCGGATTTGGTCTTCACCAAGCGTGGGGCTTCGACATCGCCCACCAACCGCATGGTTTCCCGCGGAACGCCAAACCCCGCCTCCACTTCGGGGCAGACCGGAACGTACGATACGTATTGCCCGAGGGTGTCGCGCAGAAAATGATCCAATTTATGCCCGCCGTTATAACGCACATTTTCTCCCAGGAGACAGGCGCTGATGCCGATTTTGATGCGATCTTCCATAACTCGCCCTTCCCTCTTGATATCTTAAATAATTTGCCTTAAATATAACCTACGAAGATAGCAATAGCAAAATTTATCTATTTGTTAGCAGTTTGCTCCGGCCGGGGCCGCCGCCCGGGACCGGACGCTGCGGGCAACTTTTATTGCCGCCTGTAACCTAAAAAGGAATGCGCATGCGCGATGAAATCAAATCACTGCTCCGGGACCGGCGGCATTGCGTGATGGCTACTGCCGCAAATGATCAGCCCTATTGTTCCCTAATGGTCTATGCGGTCAATGCCGACTGCACCCGTCTGTTCATGGTCACCCGGCGCAATACCCGGAAATATCGCAATTTAAAAAACAATCCGTATGTCAGCCTGCTGGTCGACTCCCGGGATATAGCGCAGCCCCAGGCGCTTACCATTGAGGGGGTGTTTGAGGAGGTTGCCGGGGATTCTGAAAAAAAGCAGATCCAGCACCAATTGACAGCGGAACAACCCGGGTTGCAGACCCTTTTGGACTCTCCGGATGCCGCCATCATCTCTGTCACGATCAATTCCGTGGTGTTTTTAAACGGCCTGACCGAAGCCTATCGCGAACCGATTGAATGAGACAGGCATTTGGACAGCCACTATTCCGGAATATTGGAAACCGCTGCAAACCTCCTTTATGAAACAGGAAAAAAATGGAAAAAAAATCCCCGCCCACCATCCTGCTCACCGGCGCCAGCGGCTTTATCGGCAAACGGCTGCTCTACAAACTCGATGCCATGGGCTATCCGGTCCGCTGCATGGTGCGGCGCCCGGAAAAACTGAAACTGCCTTTTCCGATGGAAAATGAACCTGAAGTGGTTGCCGGCGATTTACTGGATCCCGCATCATTGGATAATGCGCTGCAGGGAATCGATACGGCCTATTACCTGGTCCACTCCATGGGCGGTAAAAATTTCCGGGAGATGCAAGCCTTCGAGGAGCGCGACCGTATGGCGGCCCGCAATTTCATCCATTCGGCCGACAGAACCGGCCTGAAACGGCTGATCTATCTGGGCGGTCTCGGTGAGGCCACCGACAGCATGTCCCATCATTTGGCCAGCCGACAGGAAGTGGGACGAATCCTCAGTTCCGGTGATGCTGCCGCCACGGTTTTAAGAGCCGCGGTAATTATCGGGGCCGGCGGGGCGGGCTTTGAAATTATCCGGTACTTGGTTGAACGCCTTCCGGTAATGTTCTGTCCGAAGTGGATTTATACACAGTCACAGCCAATTGCGGTTGAAAATGTATTGGACTACCTGGCCGGCTGCCTGGAATGCCCTGAGACGGCAGGCGCCACCTTTGACCTCGGCGGCCCCGAGGTACTCAGCTATATCGACCTGATGCGAAAGTATGCCCGTGTACGGGGCCTGAAACGTTTCATTGCAGGTGTTCCCTTTTTCTACACCCTTTTGTCCACCTACTGGGTCGCCCTCCTTACACCTGTGCCGGCCGGGATTGTTTTTCCGCTGGCCGAAGGGCTTCGTACACCCGCCGTATGCCGGGAAAATCGCATCAATGAGTTGATCCGGGTATCCCTTATCAACATGGAACAGGCCATCTGCAATGCGCTGGCCGAAGAAGAAGGCGGCCCGGGCCAATTGCTTTCGCAGCAGGCCTGCTTTTTGTCCGAATAAATCTGATGGCTTCGTAAAAAGTCCAATATCTGCGTTGCGCTGCATCCTATCGGAATTTCACGTACTCTATGTACGCTGCATTCCTCGGGATTTGCGGCGCCTTGATCTTGAACTTTTTACTTTGCCATCCCAAACCGACTTTTTACGAGACCATCAAATCTGGCCGTTGCACCATCATGGTTTTGCAAAAAAATGTTTATGCCGCATGCGCGTTATCTTCCCGGGAATCACCCATGACAATGATCATTCGTGAAATCATCACCATACAAGCCCCGCTGGAAACCGTCTGGGATGTCTTCGCAACTGTTGAAAACTGGTCCGACTGGAACCCGGTCTGCCAAGAATGCCGGTTCGAATCCGGGGATTGCCTGGCGGCCGGCGCCTCTCTGTCATTTGAGCTAAGCCCCCTCATCTTTCCGATCCGAATTGCCCCGACGGTTACAGAATATGAAAAAGGCCGTTCAGTAACCTGGGCCGGTTCCAAATGGGGAATTCACGCGGAACATACGTTTAACTTTGAGCCGGGCCCGCAGGGGGTAAGCCTTGAGAGCATGGAAAGATTTTCCGGGCCCATGCTCCTTCCGGCCAGACTTATAGGCATCCCCAAACGTCTCCACAAACTAACCCGACACTTGATTGCGGCCATTAAAACAGCGGCGGAATCCCGTTTTAACGCCGGAACCATCTGAAAAGCCGCCCTACCAAAAACACCGTTAAAAAAAAATGCGGCCGCTTTTCAGGGCCCGAATGCCTGACCGAATGCCTGACCGGATGCCTGACCGGATGCCTGCAGCAGGCTTTCGGCCATCGAATCGGCCAGTTCAATAAAGGGGTGCGGATACAGGCCCCCGATGAGCATGGTGAGGATCAGGGCCAGGGCCAGCAGTTTGACGGGCACTGAGACTGAAACGGGGGTGGCTTCCGTTTCGGGTTCGGTAAAATAAGCGGCTTTGACCACCAACAGGTAGTAGTAGAGGGAGATCACCACATTGAACATGGCCAGCAGCACCAAAAACAAATAACCCGCTTCCACCGCTGCGGTAAACACCAGCAGCTTCGATGTGAATCCAATGACCGGCGGGATCCCGGCAAGGCCGAACATGGCCAGCATCAGCGTTAATGCCAGCAGGGGCGCCCGGCGATGGAGCCCGGCCAGCTGATCGATCTCCACATTTTTCCCGTCCACCGAGGTTTCAACCACAACCAGGAAACAGGCAAATTTCATCACCAGAAGGGAGAAGGCATAAAACACGGCGCTGGTGCCCCCCAGCACATTCATGCTCAATATGGCGATCATCACGTAGCCGGCATGGGCGATGCTGGAGAAAGCCAGAAGCCGCTTTAAATCTTTCTGTACCATTGCGGCCAGGTTGCCGATCGTCATGGAGGCAAGGGCCAAAACGATCAGGAACGCGGCCAGCTTCTCGCTGCCGCCCGACAGCGCGGCCAGGCGGAGCAATACGGCAATGGCCGCCACCTTTGAGACCGTGGCGATATAGGCCGATACCTGGTGGGCAGCCCCCTCGTAGGCGTCCGGCGCCCAGAAATGAAAGGGGAAAAGTGCCAGCTTGAAAAAAAACCCTGAAAACGAGAGAATAAAGCCGATCAGCACCACCGGTTCATTCATCCGTGCCGGCAATTCCCGCATCAAATCGGACAAATAACCGGATTGCCCGGTCCCGTAGAGCAGGGCAAAGCCGAAAAGCATGACAGCCGAGGCAGTGGCGCCGATAATGAAGTATTTGATTGCTGCTTCAATGCCTTTTTCATAGCCGCTGCGAAGATAGACCAGCACATAAAGGCTGTAGCTGGAGAGTTCCAGTGCGATGTAGAGGGTCAACAGGTGAACGGAGCTAACCAGCAGCATCAGCGCCAGGGTGGCCACCGAAAGCAGGAGATAAAACTCGCTGTGACGTTTTTCCGCTATGCCGGGGAGTTTTCGGCACAGGCTGATAACCAGGAAAAACCCGATGGTGATCAGGCATTTGAAAACCTGCGAGAAGCCATCCACCTGATAGGTCCCGGAAAACAGGAGCTGCTGCTGGCTGCCCGCCCATTCCCCGCAGACCGCCTGGCCCACACAGATTGCAAGGCCCCCGGCAGAGAGAAAAAGGGCCAGGCCAAAATCCCGGCGGGGGTTATCCGGTGCCAGTGACAGGACGAAAAACAAGCCGGCCATTATCAGGATGTATAGCTCGGGGATAAAAAAACTCATGGCAATCCGTTAATCAGCGCTACAGCAGTTGTCTGGATGGTTTCATACATTAAAAACGGCATCAGGCCGAAAATTACAATTACAGCCGCCAGGAGCATGCGGGGGATACCCAGCCCGAAAGGCACATCAGCCAGGTGCGCAAACTTTTCATTAACCGGACCAAAAAGGGTGTGCTGAACCACCCGGAGCATAAAGAGCGCACTCACGACCAATGCACTGACCGCGACGGCCCCATACACCGGATATACCCGGAAGGCTGCGATAAAAACCAGAAGTTCAGCCCAGAAACTGGCCAGGCAGGGAATGCCGATGCCGGTCAAGGCGGCAATCACGAAATAAGCGGATGCTACCGGCATGTGATGGGCCAGCCCGCCGAGATCTGCAATGGCCCGGGTATGGGTCCGGTCATAAATGAAGCCCACTGCCGAAAAGAAAAGCGCGGTCATGACACCGTGGGCAAACATCTGGAAAACAGCCCCGTTCAACCCGTCCACGCTCACCGTGGCAAGACCTAAGCCCACAATGCCCATATGGGAAACACTGGAGTAGCCGATCACATACTTGAGATCCGTCTGACGAAGTCCCGCCAGGGCACCGTAGAGGATCCCCACGGTTGCCAGAAAACCCATGAGCGGCGCCCAGTACTGCCAGCCGACCGGACACAAAAAAATACCGACCCGCAGGATACCAAAAGCTCCGATCTTCATTAAAACGCCGGCATGAAGCATGCTGACAGCCGTGGGGGCGGCCACGTGCCCCACGGGCGACCAGGTGTGAAACGGCCAGACACCGGCCAGAATGCCAAATCCGACATAAAACAGCAGAAACGCCAGCTTCTGCTGAAACGGGCTGAACTCGGCCGCACTGGTCAGAATCGGCAGGGAAAAGGTGCCCAGGCCGGATTGCACCACCAAGTATATCAGACCGGGCAGGATCAGTGCACTGCCAAAGAGCAGATAAAGCATGAGCTTCATGGCGGCATATTCCCGCCGGGTGCTTCCCCAGACAATGATTAACAAATACATGGGAAGCAGGGAGACATCATACCAGATGAAGATGAAAAACAGATCAAGGGCCATGAACATGCCGAACACACCGGTCACCAGCAGTATAAACAGGGCGAAAAACTCCTTGACCCGTGTTTGAAGCTCCCACATGGTGAGAACGCCGGTAAAATAAACAATTCCGGTCAAAAGAAGCAGCGGCGCGCTGAAACCATCCACCCCGTTCAAATAGCTGATGCCAAGTCCTGGTATCCACTCAAGCTGTTCAACAAACTGAAAGCCCCCGCGGGTTTGATCGTAGGCGACAAACAAATACAGGGAAACCAGCAGGGTCAAGGCGCCGCTGGCCGCGCTGGCCCATTTGATGGCAGATGTCTGCCTTGCCGGCAACACCAGCACCAGCAGCAGGCCCCCCGCACAGCAGACCAGGATCAGGCTTAAAAACGGAAATTGAGCGGCATGAAGCGGCATCATAAGATCATCCAAAAACCAGCATAATCAAGGTCAGGCCAAATACGACGGCAAATATCACCATGAGCTTGCGCTGGATCAATGCCCGGTGCCAGCCGGCTGTCCGGCGTGCGCCCGCCATAATGCTGTTTCCGAGCGCATGCACCCCGCCGTCCACCACATGGTCGTCATTTTTCCGGCAAAGGGCGGCAATCCCATTGTCCAGAAGATTGTGCACCCCCCAGCGATACAGGTGATCCAGGTACCAACGGTTTGAAAACAAGCTGTAGAGGGGTTTTATGTTCTCAACAAACCCAATCTGCCTTGCATTTTTCCGTCCGAATTCCACCCATGCCAGGGCCACCGCGGCAATTGCCAGGCTCAAGGCAGACGGGGCGAGCCAGGCGGGCCCGTGGCCGCTGCCATGGCCACCGGCGGGCGCTAAAAAAGACTGCAGGGGATCCTGGAAAAATCCCAGCAATAAAGTAATCGCGGCTAAAATGACCAGGGGGACGGCCATCACTGTATTGGCAGGAGCCGAATCATTGCCGGGTTCCTGCGAATCCCCCCCCGGAAAAGACTTGGGCAGCAAAATGATAAAAATCAGCCGAAAGGTATAATAGGCGGTTAAAAAAACACCTATCAGGCCGGCAATCAGCCATACCGGTTGGGACTGGCCTGCAAGGCCTGCCAAAATAACCTCCTTGCTGAAAAATCCGGAAAACGGCCAGATCCCGGAAAGGGCGCCGGCTGCAACCACGGTGCAGATGATGGGAATTTTCATCTGCCGGGCGCCCTTTTGGCCGAGGACGACCATGTCATTGGTGTGAAAGCGATGAATCAAAACGCCTGCGCAAAGGAACAACAGGGCCTTGAAACCGGCATGGGTGGTCAGGTGAAACATGCCGCCGAAAAATCCGCCCGCGCCCAGACCCATAATCATAAAACCCAGCTGACTGATCGTGGAATAGGCCCAAACCTGCTTAATGTCGCGGCTTACCATGGCCATCGTGGCCGCCGTCAGCATACTGATGGTGCCGATTAAAAGGGTGATGTGCAACACAATGGCGCTGTGGCTGAAAAAGGGGAACAGGCGTCCGTACAAAAACACCCCGGCTGCCACCATGGTGGCGGAATGCAGCAGCGCGCTGACCGGAGTGGGCCCTTCCATGGCATCCGGCAGCCAGGTCAGCAGCGGAAATTGGGCGCTTTTACCGATGATTCCCCCGAAAATCAACAATGCGGATAAGGCGGCAACAAACCCGGAGATGCCTTCCGGTAAAACGATTTGATTGAGTTCCAAAATATTGAGCGTTCCCCCGACGCCCAGCAAAAGCAGCAAGCCCAAAAAAAAAGCGGCATCCCCCAGCCGGGTCATGATAAAGGCTTTCTTACCGGCCTGGGTGGCGGAGAATTTTTCATACCAGAACCCAATGAGCAGATAGGAAGCCAGCCCCACAAGCTCCCAGAAAATATAGAGCTGCAGGAGCACGGGTGAGAGCACCAGGGCGGTCATGGCCCATGCAAAAAGGGACATGAAACCGAAATACCGGGGAAAACCGGGGTCCTTCGCCATATAGGCCAGGGAGTAGAGCTGGACCAGAAAACAGATGGTCGTCACCACCAGAAGCATCAGCAAACTCAAGGGATCCAGAAGAACCCCCAGGGGAACCGCCAGGTCGCCGGAAACCATCCAGTTCACTGAAAACTGCGAGGGTACCTTCATCCCCCAGTGCCGGATGAATAAAAAGACGGCACAGGCAAGGGAGATCGTGATGGCAGTGATGGAGACCGCAGCTGCTTGCCGGGCCCTGCTGCGCAGCAGGAGCATGATCAGGGCAAAGCTCACCATGGGCGCGAGGCTTGCCAGCCCGGCTGCCCACAAACTAAGGGGCGATATGGGGTCAAACAGGGGAGCCGTCATTTAAAACCTTACAACAGTTGACATTCCTTGGACTCGATACACGCTGGATCCACCGTTGCCGTCTGGCGGTAGATGCAGACGATGAGCGCAAGGCCCACTGATACTTCCACGGCTGCGACCGCCAGGATAAAGATGGCCATCACCTGGCCTTCTACCTGCTGCCAGCGGAGACTGGCGCCGACAAACGCCACGGCCGCGGCATTCAACATGATTTCCAGGCCCAGAAGAATCATGATCAGGTTTCTTCGGGCGATGGTGCACAGCATTCCGATAAAAAAGAGAATGGCCGCAAGTATCAGCACGTGGGTGTAGGCAACGATCATGGGGAGCCGCCTTTGTTCGTGTTTTTGGGCTGCGCCCGGCCAAGGCCCAGGTGCAGGACCCCGATTAAAGCAATCAGCAGCAGCAGCGAGACCATTTCAATGGCCAGCCAGTGCCGTGTAAAAAGGTATTCGGCAAAATCCCGGGGATGGACCCGGGCAGCGCTCATGGGCTCACTGGCCGCCGGGTCGGACAAGTAGACCAAAAAGATGCAGGCAAGGAGATAGACGGCGCCGACAAGGACAGGGGCGCTCATATGAATCCAAGTGCTAATTCGCTCTTCGCTTGTCTCCACCTTCAGCATCATCACGATAAACAGAAACAGGATCATGATAGCACCGGCATAAATGATGACCTCAAGGGCCGCCAAAAGCGGGGCGCCCAGGAGGAAAAACAAAACGGCGCTGCCGAAAAAGGAAAGCACCAGGTAGAGCACCGCATGCACCAGGTTATTGCGCGTTACCGCCAAGCCTGTGCTGATGATCATAAACACCGCGGTTAAATAAAAAACTGCCGAATATAGCGTCATCATTTTATCCTGAAATTTCGCTCCATCAATGCATGGATCGCCTTTACGGTAAATTGGACCGAATATCCACCGGCGGATTTTCGTTTAAATGATCGCCTTTGCCGGCAAGCTTCGTCAACACCCCGGCGTGGGCGTAAAAGTCATAATCCGGGTCTTTTCCACCGTGCGCCACCAGCAGGTCCTCTTTTTCATAAACGATTTTCAGAAGGTCCCGGGTGATATGCTCAAACTCGGGCGTCAGCTGGATGGCCGCGGTCGGGCACGCTTGTTCGCAAAGCCCGCAGTAGATGCACCGGCCGAAATTTATACGGAACCAGGCGGCATAACGACGGCCATTGTCGTCTTCTGCCGCCTGCATGGAGATGCAGTTCACCGGGCAGACGCCGGAGCAGAGATAGCAGGCCACACAGCGCTCCAGGCCGCCGGGGTCCCGGGTCAGAATAATCCGGGCCCGGGAGCGCTCCGGCAGCGGCCGCTTGTACTCCGGGTAGGACTCGGTAAACGGTTTCCGGAACAGGTGTTTGAATGTGGTGTAAAACCCCTGTGCCAGGGAAACCATTATGTCTGCGATGATCCGCATATACCATCCCCCTGCCTATGCCGCAATAAAGGCGCCGGTGATCAAAATATTAAGCAGGGCCGCCGGGATCAGTACTTTCCAGCCCAACTCCATCAACTGGTCATAGCGCAATCGGGGCAATGTGGCCCTTACCCAGATCATGACCAGCGCAACGGCAATGATTTTGAGCAGCAGCCATAAAGGGGGCGGCAAAATCGGGCCGTGCCAGCCGCCCAGAAACAAGACCGCGATCAGGGCGCCCATGACCTGCATGTGGACATATTCGCCCAGAAAAAAGAGCCCGAAGCGCATCCCGCTGTATTCCGTGTGATAACCCGCGCCCAGTTCGGTCTCGGCCTCGGGCAGGTCAAAGGGGATCCGTTTGCTCTCGGCCATGGCGCTGACAATAAAAATAAGGAAGGCCAGGGGCTGAAGCAGGATAAAGGGGATGCCATCCTGTGCGTTGACAATATCCACCAGGCTGAAGGACCCGCTCAGCATCACAACCGGGATGATAGACAGGCCCAGGGCCAATTCATAGCTGATCATCTGCGCCGCGCCACGGATGCCGCCCAGCAGGGCAAACTTCGAGTTTGAGGCCCAGCCCCCCAGGGTGACGCCGTATACACCAAGAGAGGACAGGGCAAACACATAGAGAACGCCAATATTGATGTCCGCCACCACCATGGGGACCTTTCGGCCGCCAAGGCTTAATTCCGGCCCGAAGGGCACCACGGCAAACATCATCAGGGCGGTAACGGCAACAATGGCGGGTGCGATATTGAAGATCAGGCGGTCTGCAGCCTCAGGCCGCAGATCTTCTTTTAAGATGAGTTTGATCCCGTCTGCAATGGGTTGCAGAATTCCGTATATCCCTGCCCGGTCAGGTCCGTACCGGACCTGGAAACGGCCGAGGAGCTTGCGTTCCATAAGGACCAGGTAGGCGGCAAGGAGCAGCACCACGGTTAGCACCAGGCTGATTTTTACGATTAAAACCGCGTATCCGAACAGCCATACCCACATGGTTTACAAGCTCCCGCTCAAATGGATTTGATCTTTTGAGATCCAGGCCCCGCCGGGATCATCCATCTGCTGCCAGAAAATCGATGAAAGCCGGGGCAGCAGCAATACGCCTTCAGGCATTTGCCCGGAAACCCGGGCGATCAGTTCGATGGAATGGTACTTGAGGGACAATGAAAGCGCGGCGCCCCCAACGATTCCCAAATTAGCGGCATCCTGGGCTGAAACCCACAACTCCGGCGGCCGCTGCAGGGGGTGCAGGCATTCGGACCGCCTGGAAAGCGGCTCATCGCCAAACAGCGAGGCCACCGGGCAAAGGCGGAACTTATCCCACTCTTCCGGTATGGCCGTTTCAGCCGTCTGTTCAAAGACCGCCATTTCCCGGCTGCCATACAGTCTGCCGCCGCCTTCTGCCATATTTGCCAATGCAGGTTCCGCAGCGGTCATTGCCCGTATCAACCCATCCCTTGTAACTTCATGCGAGCGGCCTTTCCAGGCGCTTAGCACCTGCCATGGCGCAGGCACATCGCCGTCCGGAATCTCCTTTTGAAAAATGCGCGGCGGATGACCGCCGCCGCCGGTTACAGAAACCGGGGTGCCGCCGGCATGAGCGGAGCCGGCGCGCTGGGGCCGACCTTCCTGGTTGACGTAGATCCCCCCCGCTTCGAAAATGGATTGCGAAGGAATGTGAATCTCAGCCGCCTTTCGCTGCACCCCGTCGGATTTAAGACAATCCAGCAGTACCAGGAGATCCAGCTGCTCCAGAGCCGACGCCAGGCGCTGCTGGTCATGGAACAGCTCCTCCATATCGCTTTCAACCGCCACCAGCGCTTTTATTTCCCCGGCTGCGATGCGTTCGAGCACATCATCCAGAGCCCTTGGGACCTCATCCAAAAGTGCCGCGCCATAGCTGTTCGCCCGGGGCAGCACGTAAAACAGCCCGGATTGCTTTCCAAGTGTTTTCAAAGCACCCGCCAATGCAGCAGATTTTCGAACTACTGCGGCATCCGGCAGGGCGGACCCACAAATGATCACCGGTTTGCGGCTGTTTGACAAGGCCCCTGCGGTGTTCTCCAACAGGGATTGATAATCTGCCGGCAGATGCGACAGCGCATCCACTGCCCCGGCATCGGCTCCCAACCAGGCTTGCAATCCGTTTAAGACCTCGTCAAGCTCAGTTGCCCGGACCGGAAGGTGCGCAAAACGAAACGGCCAGTCCAGCAACTCCGGGGGCCGGGGGTCCAGAGCCGTCACTGAAGCCCCCTGCCTGCTGGCCTGGCGTATAGCCAGAGCCAGCATCGGGGCCTCAGCCAGAACATCTGTGCCAATAGATAAAATGCAGTCTGCGGACTCAATCTCGCGCAGGGATACGGCCAAATCAGGCGTCAGGGAAGAAAGCGCGGCATGGACCGCCCGGGCCTGCCCGTCGTCCTGCCAGAGCGCCGGCCCTTGCCAGCCCTTTTCCAGGCACAGGGATTTTAAGGCAAACAAGGTCTCCAGGCTGCTGCGCTGGGATCCTACGGCAGCAATGGAGGACGCCCCATGTCTGGCGCTGATATGCTCCAGCTCCCGCAGTGCGGTATCCACCGCAAAAGCCAGTTGAACGGTTTCATTGGCCACCCGCCCGCTTCTCGGTCGCTCCGCACCATTGGCGTAGTAAAACCCATATCGACCCCGGTCACAGATGAAATGCCCGTTTACCGATTCCCTGTATCCCGCTTCCTGCCGCACGATTTCCCTGTTTCTGGCGGACACCGTGGTTTGACACCCCAGGCTGCAATGGATGCAGATACCGGGCGATCGCTCATAATCCCATCGCCTGCCGTTGTATCGCGAGGGTTTATCCGTATAAACCCCCGTAGGACAGATATCAATCAAATTACCGGAAAACGGATTTTCCAGAATCCCGTCATTAAACCGTCCAAAATAGACGCGCCCCGCAATGCCCATGACACCAAGATCCCGGTACCCGGCAAACTCCTGATAAAACCGGGAACAGCGATAGCACTGGATGCAGCGGTTCATCTCATGCTGAACGAGCGGACCGAGATACTGGTCTGGATAAGTCCGTTTGCGGCCCTTGAACCGCCGCAGACCGAAACCGCCGGATACTGTCATATCTTGCAGCAGACAATGCCCGCCTTCATCACAGACCGGGCAGTCGTGGGGATGATTGAGCATCAGCCACTCGATCACATATTTACGGAAAGCCACCGCTTCGGGATCGTTGGTTGAGACCACCATGCCGTCGAGTGCGTCAACCATGCAGCTCATCTGAATGCCCGAGAGCCTGCCCGCATTTTCTATTTTTACCGCGCACACCCGGCAGGCACCCACCGAACCCAATGCCGGATGATAGCAGAAACGGGGAATCATAATGCCCAACAACTCCGCGGCGGCAATAATTTTCGTGCCTTCGGCGACTTCAATTTCCTGGTTGTCAATCTTTAGCACGGGCATAGCTGAACTTGCTTCTTTTTGCGGTTACAAATTAAACGGGCAACCCCCGTTTGTAATGTGTGCATCAACTTCATCCCCGAAATATTGCAGCAGGCTCTCCACCGGCGCCGCAGCCCCGGGAGCGAATGCACAGTACGCTTTGGACAGGTGATCCAGCATCTCCTGCAACAGGCTCACAAACCCGGGTTCGCCCTGCCCGTTTTCAATGCGCCACAACAGGTCCCGGATGTAAGGCAGCCCCTCGCGGCAGGGGGTACACCAGCCGCAGGACTCGCGTGTAAAAAACTCGATCAGATTCAGCGTGGCACCCAGCAGACAGGTTTTTTGATCAAAAACCATGATCGCTCCGGTGCCCAGGCGATAGCCCGCATCTGCCAGGGACTTGAAATCCATTTCCGAATAATACATGGATATTGGCATGAAATGGGTGGAGGCCCCCCCCGGCAGGCAGGCCTTAAATTCCGAACCCGCGCACATGCCGCCCGCATAGTTTTCTATAATTTCAGAGAGCTTAATGCCCATGGGCAGCTCATAGCAGCCGGGCCGATTGACCCGGCCGCTGATGGAGAAAACCTTGGTACCCGCTCCATCCGGCGTAAGGGCCAGGGAACGGAACCACTCCGCTCCGTTTTTCTGCACATGGGGGACATAACAGAGTGTTTCCACATTCTGTACCAGGGTGGGCAGCTGCCAAAGCCCCTTGAAGGTGGCAAATGGCGGCGGTTTCCTGGGGTTGGGGCGTTTTCCCTCAAGTGCATTCAGGATAGCTGTCCCCTCACCGCAAATATAACGGCCGGCGCTTCTGTGCACCGCGATATCGAAAGTAAATCCGGTTTGCCGGATATTGTGTCCCAGCAGTCCGGCCTGGCGGGCCAACCCGATTTCCCTTTCCATAATGCGGGCCGCGTTTTCGTACTCCATCCGGATAAACACAATCCCCTGGCTGGCTTTCATGGCAAACGCAGCGATAATTAAGCCTTCGATCAGTTGATGGGGACTGGCATGCACTAAAACCCGGTCTTTGAACGTTCCCGGCTCCATTTCATCCATGTTGCAGACCACATACCGGGGGTGCGGTGCATTCTCCAATACAGTGGAGAGCTTCTGTCCTATGGGAAAGCCCGCGCCGCCTCTTCCCAGCAATCCGGCATCCATCAGGCGGTCAATGACAGATTCCGGGGTATCGCTTGCAAGCGTTCGTTCCATGGCTTCATAGCCCCCGGAGTCACGGTACTCCGCCAGGGTGAGGATCCGATCGGGCTTTCTGTTTTTTAACAATACCTGAGGGTGCATTTATCCTTCCGCACTGAGTTGAGCGATAATCCCGTCTATTTTCTCAGGAGTCAGAAATCCGTAAACCGTTTTGTTGATCATCATGGCTGGTGCGCGGTCGCAATAGCCCAGGCAGCAGGCCGGCAGCAGGGTGAACCGACCATCCGCCGTGGTCTGGCCCATTTCAATGCCGAGTTCCCTGCAAAGATAATCCCGAATCGGAATATAGCCCGCCATCCAGCAGATCACGCTATCGCAGACATGGATGACAAATTTGCCTACCGGCTGCCGGTAAATAAAATTATAGAATGTGGCCAGCTCCTCGATTTGCAGCGGACTCATATCGAGCATGCCGGCTGCCGTTATAACCGCCGCATCGCTTAGATACCCGAAGGCCTCCTGGCATGCCGTCATTACGTCAACCACCAGTTCCCTCGGGTGTTGGGCCTCTGCAATGCGGTGTTCCAGGTCCTTTTTCACGCCTTCGGGCAACATCTGTTTGATCCCCCGTCTAAGCCGTCTTCCTTAAACCCAAAAATATCCGATTTCCCTGCCAGGCATCACCGATCCAGGTCCGGCAGCGTATAATCGGTGCTGCCTAAAACCGTAACCAGGTCGGCAATGGTTTCCCCTTTTGTCATAATCGGAAAAACCTGGACATTGGTGAAGCTGGGCCCGCGGATGCGCATGCGGTAGGCCGCGCCCAGGCCGTCGCTGACCACATAATAGCCCTGTTCCCCCCGGGGGATCTCGCAGGCCGCATAGGCCTCCCCCCGGGGGATCCTGGGCCCTCGGGTTACGTTGATGAAATGATGAATCAGGCTTTCAATGTCGTTTAACATGTCTTTGCGATCCGGCACGGCATAACGGTAGTCATCTGTTACGTATCGACCGTCCGGCATGGTATCGATAACCTGCTCAATGATTCTGGCACTCTGGCGGCACTCTTCCAGGCGGAGCCGATACCGGGCCAGGCCGTCGCCTGCCGTATCCGTCGGAATATCGAATTCAAACTGTTCATATGCGGAATACGGCATTTTTTTTCTCAGATCCCAATCTATACCGGTTGCCCTCAGGTTGGGACCGGTCACCCCCCAGTCAATGGCATCTGCCCGCGATAGTTTTCCGACACCCCGCATACGCGCCTTAAAAATGGGATTGCCGATAGTGAGGGTTTCATAATCGGCAATTCGTTTGGAAAAATCTTTGAGAAAGGTCCGGATCGGCTCCTTCCAGCCGCTCGGCATATCCGCCGCCACGCCGCCCGGGCGCAACCATGAAGGATGCAGGCGGGCCCCGGAGATCATCTCCACGATATCAAGGACCTTCTCCCTGTCCCGAAAGGTGTAAAAATTCGGGGTCATGGCTCCCAAATCATGACCGCAGATGCCTAAGAAGGCCAGGTGATTGCTGATGCGAAACAGTTCGCTCATCAGCACCCGGATATATTCGGCGCGCTCAGGCACCGAAATGCCCGCCAACTGCTCCACTGCCATGACATAGGGAAGATTGTTGGCGGCCCCCGCCATGTAATCCACCCGGTCCGTATAGGGAATAAACTGCAGCCAGGTTTGGCGTTCCCCTAATTTCTCCACTGAACGGTGATGGTAACCCACATCCAGATCCAAACCGGTTATCGTCTCGCTCTCAAGTTTGACAATTAGGCGCAGTAGTCCGTGCGTGGCGGTGTGGTGGGGCCCCATGTTCAAAATCAGCGATTCGTCGTCCGGGTCAGCCGCAAAATAGTCTTCCCCGGCACGCGGCTGCAGCTTCCGGGCGTCGGCATCCGTATAAGGCGCCATCTCATTGGCCCTCCCCGGATGGGACTTGCGCAGCGGGTGACCCTGCCAGTCTGTCGGCATGAGCAGTCGGCGAAGATCGGGATGGCCTGGAAAATCGATGCCAAACATGTCATAGATTTCCCGCTCATACCAGTTGGCTGATGGCCAGAGGTCATGGATGCTTGGCGCTTTCGGGGTTTGACCAGACAGCGGGGTTTTCACCCGTATCCGGGTGGCCGGCTCAAAGGCGGTCAAGTGATAGACCAGCGTGAAATCCGGGTATTGGTCGCGATGACGGCGGGCGGACTCGTCAATGGCGGTGTAGTCCTCCAGGCGTTCAAAATTAGGCCTCGTTTCATGCTTGAGATATCCCAGAACATCGCGTATGAGTTCCCTGCCGGCGTACACAGTCAGCATATCGGATGTCTGCTCAGAACAGGCAACCCCATCGCCGAAGCGTTGCCGGAGATGGGCGGCCAAATCAGTGACTTCCGGGCCCAGGACAATGCGATTGGCTGGCGGGGTCCACATGAGATCGGAGCGGCTGTCAGAAAAATCCGGCGGTGTTAAGGAAGTGCCGCGGATGGGAATGCCGTTCATGCCCGGTCCCCGGGTATCCCGGGATTTGCTGCAGCCATCCACAAGCACGGGGCCGGTGCTTCCCTGACTCCCGCCGGCCATGTGAAAAACCTTGCGCGTGGGATTTTCCTCCCGAATTTTTTCCTGAAGCTCGGCCAAACCAGCCAGCACAGCTTCGGGCCGCGGCGGACAGCCCGGGATATAAACATCCACGGGCAAAATCTGGTTGACTCCCTGCACCACGCTGTACACATCGTACATCCCGCCCGTATTGGAGCAGGAGCCCATGGAAATCACCCAACGGGGTTCGGCCATCTGTTCAAAAAGCCGCAACACGACCGGGGCGATTTTTTTAAATACAGTGCCTGATACAATCAGGAGATCGGCCTGGCGGGGGGAGAGACGCAGGACTTCCGCACCGAAACGGGCGATATCATAGCGCGGGGTCAGAACCGTGGCCTCCTCGACAAAGCAGCAGGACAGTCCAAAATACATGGGCCAGAGGCTGTTGGCATGCGCCCAGTTAATTACGGGGTCCAGACGTTTCGGAAAAAAATCTAACGGATCCTTGTTTTTCCGTGCCACTCAAGGCCTCCTTTGCGCCAGATGTAGACCAGCCCCAGGATCAGTACAAATATAAAAAAGGCCATCTGAAACCAGCCCTTCCATCCAAGGGATTCACACGCCACGGCCCATGAGAAAATAAACGCGCCTTCAATGTCAAAAATCAAAAAGAATACGGCAACCAGAAAAAACGGTACCGGATAACGCAGGCGCGCGCTGCCGGTGGGAATAATGCCGCTCTCATAGGGCAGCTGTTTGTCGGGATTTCCCTTTTTATCACCCAGCACGCGGGTTAGCAAAAGTATCAGGCCTGTCATGATAAAAACTGCAAAAATGAAACTGAGCAGGCTGAAAATGCCCGGTTCCCAGGGAGAAAGCACTTGTCCTGTATTGACTGGATCCATAAGCTGCAAACACTTGCCATTGGCTCATCGAATGTTAACACGGCGTTTAACCGCAGCTTTCCCGTTTATCTGCGGTAAGCCAGGCACTGTCGCCCTGACTATTTTATGTATAACCACAAAGCACTGAAGTTGCAAAAATCCACTGCTGTAGATTATTAATTAACATTTTGATATTATGGTTAAAAAGTGTTTTGTAGAGAAGGGAAGGAAAAGAGGGAAAAAAGGGAAAATGAGCAGGAACCGGCCCGGAAAAATGCGGGGCTTCCGGGCCGGTTCCTAAACCGACTGTTCCGAGCGGACTACATTTTGCCACGCTCCCTGGCAATTCGCAGATAAGTTTCCATGCCGTTTTCAGGGGGCAGGTAAAGTGCTGCTGCGTCTTTTTTTACCAGATGCATAGCATCCGACGGGCAGGATGACACACAGAGTCCGCAGCCGATACAGCGTTTCAGGTCAACCACCGCCTTATCATCGGACATCGCTATGGCCTCCATATGGCAGCGTTCCACGCAGGTTTCGCATCCCACACAGGAATCCTGGTCTGCCTGTGCGTAGTAATTACTTTTTACGGCCTCGGCCGGATTCGGCTGTTTTTTAAGGGAGCCGAGCATGCCGCAGCAGCATCCGCAGCAGCTGCACATTCCGCCCACATGCTGGGAGTTGAACGGCTGCATGACCAGGCCGGCTTCATCGTTACGCTTGATAATTGCCCGGGCCTCTTCCTTGTCAATATAGCGCCCCATGCCGTTGTCCACGTAGTAACTGGCGTGCGATCCAAAAAGAAAGCAAGCTTCCAGGGGTTTATCACACCCTTCTCCCCTCTTTTGTGCAGTCGTCCGGCAAATGCAGGGCGCCACAGCAATCGTTTTATGGGAATCAACAATGTTTAATGCATCCTCATAAGGGGCCACCGGCCATTCACTCACAATCTCGCTGTTTATCGGAATCGTCCGCATGACCGGGGTAGCGTAGGCCTGAAAGGTTTCACCCAGCGCCGCCTCGTAATAAGTATCCAGATCTCCGGCCAATTCGGCGTCCACCCGGTTAAGTTGAAATTCAAAGATTCCCACCACAAATGGTACTGCAGCATACCGGGCCACCCCATTTTTCCGCTGGCGGAACAACAACCCCCGCCTGGCCATGTCCTCCAGGTGGTTTTGCGTTTCATCCGTTGACAGGTGGAGGCGCTCTGCGACGCTTTCCGGCGTCTCGAGCATAGGCGACATCAAAAGAAACATCCGTGCATCGGCGGGCGTAAATAATTTTATAAGGATTCTGATTTCAACCCCGTCCCGGGTGGCCGGAAATCCGGTAGCCATATCGTCAAGCCGCTGCCTTAGTTGTTCGTAGGTTGTTTCCATATTGCTTTTTATCCCTCCCTTGTGGATATCCGGGTAACGAACCGAATTCTTCATAAAACGGTTCCTGCATAAATCAACTGCCTATCTTCCGGACCCGGGCAGGCAGCTAAGATGGAATCCACCTGTTACAGGACCTTAATCTGAATAATCCACAAAATCAATTTCGTCAATAAAAAAACCGAGCGCTCGTTATTTTTGCAACTGCGGACCTTCCGCGATCACCTGCGCTGCCAAAGCATCAAAGACCTCCTCGCCGTCAAAGCTTGCCGACTCCCTACCCCCTGCCATATCCAGGTACACCTGCGGCTTTTTCATTTCCGCCACCCCCAGGCGGCACTCAAAATATTTTAACCGATGCTGCTCCTGATCATAGAGGATCAAAGGACCAAACGTGATCCCATTATCGACATCCCGCTGGATTTTGCCGATCATAAATATTTTCGGAACCGAAACGGGTATTGGCGGCGGCCTCAGGGATAACAACACCTCAAAAAGCATGAGGACATCGTTCACCTGTCGGGAGTTTTTGTTAGCCAGGGCCGCGTGCCCCTCTTCAGCAATCTCCCGGATGTCAGTTTCGGTATAGGAGAGATCCAGTTCGGCCAGACATTGCTCCCGGACAGTGGCCAGGGAGTCGGCCCCCTTGCTGACTGCCACGTCCTTGTCATCCAATATTTTAAACATATTGAATACATTGACCATCTCCTTGACGGTCGGGTTCTTGCGAAGCAGGACATCCGCGAGTGAAGTGAAATACATGGCCAATTCATTGTCCAGCACCAGGAGGCGGTCCTTTTCAGCCAGGGGCAATTGCCGGTAAAGTTCAAGGCCGCGCGCCCGCTGCACCTGGTATCCGGCCATATCCAGTAGCGACCGCATGGCCGCTTTATCGATCTTTTTCCCGCTGCCTGGGGCGCCAAGGGATTGGTTCACCCGTTCGGCCAACTGATCAACCAGGATTTTTCGTTTCAGGTTTTCTTTAAAGGACATAGCCCACCCCCAGCAAACATAGCATTACGGATGAAACTCCCATTACTAACAACCAATCGCTTTTCTTAAGCTTTCTTGAAGACGGAAAAACAGCGAGGATATAGGCAATATAAACCAAAGCCACGAGCGGCAGCACCGGAACAAAGACCTGCAGGAATAAGGCCGCTGCCACGGCGCTAAACAGCCCCAGGCCGGCCACGGGGAAATAGAAGGACACGCGGTTCCTATCCGCCATTGTGGACAGGCTTTTCCCTGCCAGGTTGTCATTGATGCCGAACCGGCAGGCAGCAGCGGATAAAAAGACAAGAATAATCCAGTCGGATACGCCGAAAACCGGCTGAAGATCAGCAGCCCCGGGAACCACCACTTTAATCATCAGGAAATCCCCTGCCGGTGCCGGCCCTGCCATTCCAGTTTCGTAGTAAACCTTTAAATCATTGATAATCATGCGGGTAGGCCCCTTTAAAACGCTAAACAAGTCAGAAAGGGCAACCACCACGCAGAGAATGATCAATTCAGCCGGACGTTTCAGCGGCTTTACCATCCAGGCGCCCAGCAGATTGGCAAATACAAAAAGGTTGGCGGTATTGGCAATGAACAAACCACTCCGTGCAATGGGCAGCTCTCTGCCAGCCAGATAGAGCATCATGGAAAAAGAAAATGTAAACAGCAACCACCCGACGCGCAGACCCGGGTACGCGTCTAACTCAGGATTGGCGCGGACGATAAAACGAGCGGACTGCCAAAACCCGAAACAGATAAAAAGCAGCAAAAAAAAAGGAAATAAAAACTTCTGAGCCGGATCTGACACAGCAGCCGCCAACCCCATCCAATGGAGGAGAAAAAATAATAGAACCCAGTGGCAATAAATCAAAAGGATAGGTATGGAGGCCTTCAATCGGGGCATCGATGTTATCGCTCCGGCCCTTTACCCGTCCCTTTTCCACCGCCCATTGCCCTCCCGCCCATCTTTCCGGGGCCGGGTTGGCCGGGGCCAGATTGGATTTTACCCGATGACAAGGCCTCCAGCTGATTGGCCTGATAAGCCTTAGAGATAGATCCAAAACGCGGGTTTACCGGACTGTCCACATCCTTTCCGCTTGCGCTGACGACGATTTTCATTTGATATCTCCCAAAATTTAAGATGATAATTTTTTTTTAGTAAAATAACTCACTTTTAACATCCAGACAAGGGCCATGCGGGTATATAGAGCCCGAACGAAAACCGTCTTTTTCCTTCGGCTCTATATAAAACACTATAATGGAACCTACCGGCCCTTTCAAATCACAACTGTCAGCAAAAACCTAAAAATATTGACAACAAATCGTTTTGAGTTGACAAGCATCATAAATTCATTCATATCAATAGGATAAAAGACAGAGACTTAGCAAATAGGCGCCAGTGTAGCGCAAATAAAATGGCTTTCCAGCAAGGAGGGACTACATGCATGAAATCAGGGCTGATCAGGATAAAAACCGGATCTACATCACCTTGGAACAAATTGATAACGAAACGGAAATGAAACATATCGTGGATCAGGTCAAGTCCGAATGCCTGAAATTAAAAAAAGGGTTTACCTGCCTGACGGATCTGCGAAACTATGAATATCAAGATGAAATCTTTGAAAAATACATTAAATTCGCCCAGGAGGCGCTTGTGGATGCCGGCATGTCCAAAGTCGTGCGGGTACATAGGAAGGTCGGGGTGTTGGCTCATTACCAGTTTGAAACCGTATCCCTTGATGTGGGTTACCACGCCCAGAATGTAACCAGTATTGAAGAAGCAGAAAAAATCCTGAATAGTCAACCCTGAAAAGATGCCCGGCCTACGAACCGCAATCCTCACAACAACAGAGTTTTCCTCTGGCCTTCTCAAACGCCTCCCGGCCCTCGCGAAACGAAAAAATTGCAAGGGCAATAGCGCCAACCGCATCGACCCCGCCAATGCCGGTAAGCTCGTATCCGGCGCTTGCCAGTAATAAGACAAATGAGA
>P_1C_Sed_2_UnCtyDRAFT_1000082_pt1 | contig 27211 bp, 26 predicted proteins | sample Pon1CUnioCityCA_4_FD_10229 | JGI IMG/M metagenome (IMG submission 10229) | reverse complement strand
GGATAGCTCGTGTAGCGGGGCCCGGGTTTGTTGTATTTTTTGATCAGTTCTTTGTCGATATACATGATGCCCAATTTTTTGCTATGCACTTTTTCGGTATTCTTCGTAACAAGATTCTTGTTTCTGCTCAGGGTCGCGGTATAATGCACCGATACTCAGTGTGACCATCAGTCCCAGGGCAGCTTCGCTGAGGAATAGTCCGGAATAGCCTATCCAGTCGCCAACACGGCCGCTAATGATCACCAGCAATAAGCTGCTCAGATGCGTCAGAACGATCTGGATGGTGTAATCGGTGCCTTCCTTGCCCTCGCGTACCGTATTCATAGAGATGGTATAGATCGCTACCGAGGACATGCCATAGGCGCTCCAGATCAGTGCAATGCCGGTGTATACCATTATCACGTGCTGATTGTACAAGACGATCAGGCTCATCACCAATGCACTGATAAAACCATAAAAAGCAATAGCTCTCAGGCTCCTCTTGTTGCCCAGGCGCTTGATGAGGTATCCCCCCACAAAGGCGCTGGTGGCGCCGAAGGCGGTACCAAAAATACCGGTCATAAAGGCAATCTGTTGTATGTTGTATCCCAAGTCCACCAGATAAGGCTTCAGCATCGCCAGGATGCCAATTATTCCGGAGTAGAAAATTACCAGCAACACCACCCGTTTACCAATCCCCGGTATTCGAAAGAAACCGGGAATGTCCGAAAAGGCGATGCGTTTGCGCCGGGATTGTTTTGTAACCGGAGCCCGCTTTTGACGGTATCTTATAATGGGAATAAGAGCTACCAGCACAATAAATGCCAGCACAAGCATCAAATATTGCCAGCCGATCAGGGTGTAGAGAAACAACAAAACTCCGCTGCCAAAAAGCGTCCCCAGAAAATTTCCGGACGACTGCATGCTGTTGCCCAGTCCCCGCTCCTTCTTCTTTAATATCCGCACGGCAAAAGCATCCGAAGCAATATCCTGCGTGGCGGACAAAACAAATGCCATGACCATCAGCATAATGATGGTAGCAAAATGGGTGTCCAGATTGAAGAAGCCAATGCCTACGATCACCACTGCATAAAAAACCTCCGAAGCGATGATCCATTTGCGGTAATGCATGTTGTCCCGGGCATTGTGATCAACAACCGGGCCCCATAGAAATTTTATGATCCAGGGGATCTTGATCAGCTGGAGCAACCCGATGTTCGTGAGGGAATAACTTTCCATACGCATGATCACAGGCAACACCGTCGAAAAAAAACTCATCGGGATGCTTTGAGCAAGATAAAGGCTCAGTAAGATGCTGTATTTCTGTAGAGGCTTCATCATGTTTTATTTGGTCAGATTGAAGAGGTTCAGTTGACTCTTTAGGGTAAGCCCAAAGCGCAGGGGGGCGCTTCGCTGGCTGTATGTATTGTTGAAAGCCTGGAACATGAATACATTGTAATCCTGGTTCAGCGCATTCTTAGCCCAAACCGAGCAACTCACCCTATTGAATAGAAACCGGGCCCTAAAATTGACCAATCCGTAGTAATCCTCTTTCAGCGTGTTTTCATCGTTCCAGTAGTGCTTTCCAATGCCATGATACGAGGCGTGGAGCTGAATTTCGCTTAAGAGGCTATTGGAAAAGGCCTTGCGGTAATTGGTGCCGATGCTGAAGGTGAACCGGGGAATGTAAGGCATATAGTTGCCGCTGTATTCGATCTCCTTTGCCGGATCCTTCACGTACGTCCTGTAACGGGCATCGGTATATCCAAAGCTCAGCCGGTTGTTCCAGTTTCTTGCTGTGCGATGCTGCACCTCCAACTCAACTCCTCTGCTGAATGCCTCGCCGGCATTCTTGAGCAACGGTCCGTGACTGAGCGTATCAATCTGATAAACCTGCTTATCCCTAACTTCAATATGGTAGGCCGATAGGGTAGCTGAGGCATTTTGGCCCGACCATTTCAGGCCGGTTTCGTAATTCAGGCTGTATTCGGGCTTGAAGGTCTGGTCCTTTTCCTGCTCAAAGGTTGAATTGAATCCGCCGCTTTTGTATCCCTTGGTAAAGCCTGCATATTGCACCAGATTATCATTCCAGCGATAATGGAGGCTTGCCTTAGGCAACAGTTCCGGGTACGACTTGCGGTGATCAAATTCATCCTGAGGCATCTCCTTTTCTTTCATGCGCAAGAGGTAGGAATAGTCGAGCCGGTTGAATTCATAGTCGTAGCGCAAACCTACCGTGGCTTTCAGGTTGGGGATAATAAAATCCTTGTAGCTTGCCTGGCCGAAAGCAGCAAACCCTCCAGTGGTTTTGTCATACCGTTTGTTTTTCTCCATCTGGCCCGGCAAATTCCAGGCAGCAACCGCATCGGGGCCATAGTTGACATCCACCACTTTGTCGCGCAACTGGTAAAACCCGAACAGGCCCGTCACAAATTCCAGTCGCCTGTTTTCAGGACTGGTCAGGTTGATTTCCTGTGCGAAGAGATGGTGTTGCCTGTCCTGCTTGACATTGAGCATCTCACTGGGGCTGAAATCCTGGTCGATGTCCTGCAGGTCATCCAAAAGCTGGAAAGAAGAGACTGATTTGAGAGTGTAGCCGTCCATGTCTACCTCGGCTTTCAAACCGGTACTGAGGATATCGCGTTTGTAATAGCTCTTGTGGTTATAGTTGATGCGACTCTCCCCGCCTTCCTGGGAGGTCATGGCATAGGGATAACCATTGTTGCTGGTGTTCTTGGCATCCACAATCAGCTGAAGGCTTGTCGTATTGGAGGGCTGATACGAGAGCTTAACCCGGCCGGAGAGGTCTTCTTTACCCCCTATCGTATTGCTTTCATAATGATTGGTATAATAACCGTTGTGGTTCATATAATTGCCCGAAAGACCAAACAACAGCCGGTCATTGAAAGGTAGGTTTTGTCGCAGGTGCATCGATTTTCGGTTGTGGTTGCCATATCCCAGGGAGAAATGTGTGGAGGGCTGATGCTTGAGCTCTTCGGTGTAGATCTTGATGATGCCGCCCAGGGAGTTTCTCCCGTAAAGCGTACCCTGGGGACCCCGAAGAACCTCGATGCGCTCAATATCGAACAGGTTGAAATCGAAGGCCGCTTTCTCGAAATAAGGTATGTCATCTACATACAGCCCAACTGCCGGTTCATTGATTTTCGAACCAATGCCCCGGATGTAGATAGGGGATGTCAGGCTTGAGCCATAATCGGGCATATGCAAACCCGGGGTGACGAAAGTAAGGTCGTTCAGGGTCTCTACCTGTTGACGTTCCTGCTGCAGGGTATTCAATGTAGATATCGAGGCGGGCACTTCGGAAAGCTTCTCGCTTCTTTTGTTGGCTGTTACCAGGACATCATCAATGTAATATTCGTCTATTAATGAACTGTCAGGTTTTTGTCTTTCCTGTCCCCTCACTTCCGGGATACAGATTATGAAAGAAAGGAATAAACCTATTATACCAATCCGATGGATACTCATATGATGTAACATGATTTGCTCGGGTTTAATATCCGTTTTCTTCATAAAACAATAGCTTCAGGCTTGTAAAACGGACACAGAAGCCTGTGAAAAAATGGAAAAATTCAGTAAATGGAGAGAAATCCTACATCTGCGGAGGTCCCCGGAGAGAATAGGTCCGGTTCATGCCTGTCAGATCGTCCGGATGGGCGGGTTGTGTGAAATAGCCGGCGGCGGCACCGGGTGGGATGAACACCGGAATACCCTGGGATACCCCCTGGCATGTTTGTTTTTCCGGTCTTTTATTCGATTCGTCTTCAAAGATGTTACAATAGTAGGCAGAGGCGTCTGAGGATGGATGGTAAGCCAGGTTTCCTTCCTTGTGATGGCATTCGCTTGTTGGATCATCCCGGTCCGGAACGCCGGAGAAGACCTGGTTCATAATCAGGGTACCAAATACACCCAGAACAAGGAAGTAAGGAAGAAGGGAGGTAATGATACCCGTGTAAAACATAGGATGATGGTTCTTTAGAAGTCAAAGATAGGCAATCTATCCCTTCTTGCCTAGTGGGGAATATTTATTTATATTTTTTCAAAATTAAGCAGTCGGGCCCTGTTTTTTCTTTTTCTTGTCCTTTTTGGGAAACCATCCTTTTTCCACTCGTTGCTCCTGCTCAATGATCTCGCCGATGCCCCAGAGGAATGTAAATCCCAGTATGCTCATGATGGCCGAGAGGATAAAATGACTGGTAACAAGGGATGACAGTACCAGCAAGAAGCCGACGATCATAAATACCACCCAGAATCTCTTGGAAAAATGATACTCGGCTTTGATGGTGGCGTATCTTCCCAGGGCAATGCTCAGAAAAGCAGCTGCTCCAATAATCACACCCGTAAGATTCAGGTTGTCTGCAAGCAGGATCATGGACATATCAGGAATATTTTCGTTTGGGGTTTTTCTTCGCCTGGCCCTTCACCACCCGTTCATGCTGCTTGAATAATTCCAGGGTGCTCCAGAAAAGGGCAAAACCTAATACGCCAAACAGCACGGAGAGCATGCGCTGGTCAAGGAAAAGGGAAACAATGGTTGCTGCCAGACCGGCAATAAGAAAAATGGGCCACACCCTTTTCCCGTAGTGATATTCCACCCGGATAACCACCGGATGGAAAATTCCGATCAACACAAAAGCAGCCAGGCCAATAAGAAAGCCTTCGAAATATACTTCGGGCATACGAGTCGATTTAATTTGATGGTGCACCGGTTTTCACCGGATCATCTCAATTTGCGGAAAGCCAGATCCAGCTTGTCCGAGAGTCGTTGAAAGACCTCCTCTTTGGTCCCCAATCCATTGATGTCGTATATGGGTTTCTGTTTCCGGTAATAATCAAGTACCGGTTTGGTCCGCTCCTCAAACTGCTCCATTCTGCGCACCACCGTATCAATGCTTTCATCGTAGGGTCGCCTCTGTTCGGTTTGTGCCCTATGAGTCAGTCGTTTAATGGATCCCAAGGTGGGGATGTGTAAGTTAAAGACGCAGGAAACCGAGGAATTCAGTTTGCGGAGCAAGCCGTCGAGGATGTAGGCCTGTACAATGGTTTTAGGAAAACCCTTGAAGAAAAATCCGCGGGCATTGGAGTGGGTCTTGATCTGCCTCTCGATCACCCGTATGGCATATTCGTCGGGAACAATGTCGCCCTTCTCGATATAGGATTTGGCTTTGCGCCCCATCTCGGTGCCCTGCTCGATCTCCTCATAAAGCTGGGAACCTGCCGATATGTATATTAAGTTGTGTTTTTCGGCCAGCATGCGACCCTGCGTATCCTTGCCTGAACCGGGAGGTCCGAAAAGTACTACATTAAGCCACGCCTGGGTCAGTGTTTGCTCAATTGTCGATGTGATTCGCTTGAACACTTCTTCGACGGATCCCACCCCGTTGATCTTGAAATAAATGCCCTTCTCATGGTAGAAGTTGGCCACAGGGATGGTCTTATTTTTGTATTCCTTCAGCCGGTTTTTTATTATCTCCTTGGTATCATCGCTCCTGTTCTCCTTTTTGGCCCGCTCCAACATACGCTTCATCAGCTCATCCTCAGGAACCTCCAGGCTAATCATACAAGAAAGGGTGGTGTTCATCTTTAACAGCAACCCTTCCAGTATATAAGCCTGAATAACCGTCCGGGGAAACCCGTCGAACAGGAAACCGTTTACCTCGGGATTGGTCTGTATTTTCTTTTCAATGATCTGTACAATGATATCATCCGAAACAAGCTCGCCCCTTTCGATGACAGCCTGTGCCTTTTTTCCCAGTACCGTGCCCTGGGCCATCTCCTCCCTCAGGATATCTCCTGTTGAAATGTAGGCCAGGTTGTATTTTTCAATGAGCATTTTTGACTGGGTACCCTTACCTGCCCCAGGAGGACCAAATAATGCGATGTTAAACATAAATGTCTGTTTTATTTTTTTGTATAATACGTTGTAAAACCCGAAATTCTACCGGATTTTGTTGCCATTAGTGACAAAGAATAACACTATGGTGCCAAACAGCACCAAAGAAACAAAAGATAATGTTTCCGGTGATCCTGAAAAGGTTACCACTTCATAGAGGCTTAAAAGAAATAAAATTAGGGACGATATAACAGTCAGTGTCTGCTTGCGGGCAAAAGCACCAAATACAAACAGCAGCCCAAAAATGATAAATATGGAAGAAAGATAGAAATGAAATTGCTGGAAATTGGGGTTCAGGATATAGTCAAAATGGGTAAGGTAGATGTAAAATGCAGCGCCCAGCCGCATCAGAAATGTACTTAGGGGGAGTAAAATTCTTGCCGGTTTCATACACGGAGTCTATTTTTCTGTAAAGATTGCAAAAAAATTTAAGAATCACAATTTGATTCCCCCTTCTAAGAAATTAAGGATAAATTTTCACATTCTTTCTGGCTAGACGATGCAAAAAAGCCGAAGCAGGTTGTTTACATTTGTAACATGCGCTTCATTGGAATGATTCCTTGATCCGGGCTTAATTTTTTCGGATGCTATAACCATAGAGAATTTGTCTATCCCGATACCTCTAGCCATAAAACCTTCGTATTAATCCCCTCTGAGAGCTCATCACCTTCCTCAGGTTTAGTTTTGGTTGCTTTTGTGAAGGCCTTTTTATAACTGTTTCGCTCGGCTGGCAGGATAATAATTTTTTCCCGTCTTTGGTTTTTTCACCCCGTTTCGGGAAGCGGCGTTACTTCTGAAATCACCGCCCTTCGCAACCACCAACGGTAATTGAATGCCTGCCAGGTAATCATTCATCCCCTGTTTCTGATTTATGCGCCCATATTTTATGCATCATTTATAGGAGCCCATATAGATAACCTCCTCGATGTGTCACATATGTAACAAGTTTGATTTATAGGAGCCCATATAGATAACCTCCTCGATGTGTCACATATGTAACAAGTTTTTTAAGAGATGTCCGGTAAATAACGGAAACACTCTGTCATTGTGTCACCAGGCGAATTACAGCCGATACGCAGAAAGAACTATAGTACTCAATGCTCGTTTAACCAGTCAATTACAAAATTCAGTTGATGCAAAAGTTGAAGAATTTCAAGGGCAACGGAATCCGGAATGAGGTATTTCAGGCTTGAAATAGGATATAATTGATTATATTCCAGCCAAATATACTTTATTTCTAGAGTAAAACTTTAATCAAATGAGGTGCCTTGCATACTCCATTGACAGACAGGCTGTTTTCGGTCTGTTTTTGCACTGTCTTACCTCGTTTTTAGACCGTATGGCTTTCGTTTTAACCTATTTATGAAAGCGATTTGGAAGCTGACCTAAGTTGGTCAGGAAGAAGGGATGATTTTGCAGCAGGCAACAGGGTAACATCTGGGGCTCCCCTGGTTGTATTCACAAATGTCACCTTCTATTTGTTTACAATTGTAATTACCTTTGTCAACAAATTATATTACATTTGTGACAATATCCGGATGCCTTATGAAAGAACGTTTATTACAATTCTTAAATGCTCACCAGATGACCTCTACCCGTCTGGCGGATCAGATCGGTGTACAGCGATCGAGTATTTCCCATATCCTTTCCGGCAGGAATAAACCCAGCTACGATTTCATCTACAAATTTCTACAGCATTATCAGGAAATCAATCCCCGGTGGTTGATCGTTGGTGGTGGGCCGATGTACCTGAAAGAGCAACAAGCCTCTATCCCATTTGCCGAAGAGAAGCCCGGCTCAACTTCACGAGAATCCAATATCGATAAATCTCAAGCACCCCAGGATACAATAGATGAACCTCAGAAGGATGATCCTCCTGCCGGAAAGCAGGATGTACAGATTGCAAGAATTGTTATTTTTTACAGCGATCACAGCTTTGAAGAATACCAACCTGACGGAAAAAAATCATAAATCTTATGTATCTTTGACCAAAAAATGTACCGATATCTCATCCGCCCCCTGCTCTTCCTTCTTAAGCCGGAGACCATCCATCACCTATTGGTTGGCTTAATCAAGCGGACATTTCAGATTCCCGGACTGCCTTATCTGATTTCAGGCTTTTATCGATGCAATCATCCTGCTTTAAAGAGGAATTTTCTGGGCATGACTTTTGATAATCCAGTGGGATTGGCGGCAGGTTTCGATAAGAATGCAGAGGTGTATGATGAGTTCGCGCACTTTGGATTTTCTTTTATCGAGATAGGTACGGTCACCCCAAAGGCACAGCCCGGCAATCCCCGGCCACGATCCTTCCGGCTGGTTCGTGACAAGGCTCTGATCAACCGGATGGGATTCAACAATGATGGCGTCGAGGCGGCCGTCCACAGGCTCAGGAAAAGGAAAGGCCGGGTGATCGTAGGAGGTAACATCGGTAAGAATACCCACACGCCCAACAACGAAGCCATCGACGATTATCACTATGCCTTTGATCATCTTTATGACCATGTGGATTATCTGGTGGTCAACCTGAGTTGCCCCAACATCAAGAACCTGAACGAGCTTCAGGACAAGAAACATACCATCCGTATATTAAGACAACTGACTGCTTTGCGCGAAAAACGTGATGAACGCAAGCCCATTCTCCTGAAAATATCTCCGGATTTAACCAACCAACAGTTGGATGATGTCCTTGAGATATTCTACACGGCTAAAATTGATGGGATCATTGCCACCAATACCACCGTCACCCGCGATCATCTGACCACACCCAGGGAATCGGTAGAGGCTGTGGGAGCTGGTGGCTTGAGCGGTGCGCCCCTGCGGGATAAATCAACGCGGATCATCCGGTATATCCATGAAAAAAGCAGTGGCGATATACCGATCATTGGAGTGGGCGGCATTATGACGGTTGAAGATGCCCTGGAGAAGTTAAATGCCGGGGCCACTCTCATACAGATCTATACAGGATTTATATACAACGGACCCGGATTCGTCCGCCACATCAATAAGGCCATCACCAAACTTTCCGGCTAATAGCCTCACCGGCAGAACCTCCCGACCAAAGCTATATAGAAAAACCGCTCTTAAATAAGAAGCGTTTTTTTTAGTGACTCAGTGGCGCCTCAAAGCGCCACAGACCCTCGAATAGACATAAAAAAAAGCCTGTCTTTTTAAGACAGGCTTTTAAAAAATCTTAGTGACTCAGCTGGGGCTCGAACCCAGGACCCTCGCCTTAAAAGGGCGATGCTCTACCAACTGAGCTACTGAGTCAGGGGGACAAAAGTAACATCTTCTTTTTTTCCTGCAAACTTTTCCGGCACTTTTTGTGCGTTTTTTTTCGACGCATACCGGGATTCAGCCTTATTTTTCTTATAACAAGCAATTTCTGTTTGCATTCCCGCTGAGATGTTTCGTATCTTTACCTCAAATCATAAACCTACACTCTAATGACACTTCACGAAATCTATAACCGACTGTGGAGGGATTATACCAGCCAAAACCCTTCCGTGAAAAAGATTTATAACCTTTTTCTGGACGAAGGCGAGACCATCCATCACGACCATATCGCTTTCCGCTCCTTTAACGATCCGCGTGTGAACATTGATGTAATTGCCCGGCCTTTTATCGAACGGGGCTATGAAGCCAGGGGAGAGTATCATTTTAAAAAGAAAAAAGCTTATGCCCGGCATTATGAGCATAAGGAAGACCCCAGCCTGCCAAGGATCTTCATCAGCCATCTGCTAACCGATCAGCTGAGCGATTATGTGCAACAAACTGTTTCCCGCGTCCTCGACAAAGCCCCGCAGGATAAGCTGAACTCAGAACAACTGATCTTCTCAAAGACCCTCTGGGGTACACCCAATTATCAGGTTTATCAAGCCCTCAGGGAAGAATCGGAATATGCTGCCTGGATGTATGCCTTCGGCTTCCGTGTCAACCATTTTGCCATGAAAGTGAATGAATTTCGCAAGTTTACTGAACTGGAACGGATCAATAAGCGCCTTAAAAGCGAAGGTTGGGTGATCAACCCATCGGGAGGAGAGATCAAGGGAAGCAAACAACAGTTACTGGAACAATCCAGCATCATGGCCGATAAGATTGATGTGGCCTTTGAGGAGGGTACACAAAGTATTCCGGCCTGTTACTATGAATTCACCAAGCGCTACCGCGACGGGAAAGGCAATCTCTTCAGTGGTTTTATTACCAGCTCGGCCGATAAGATCTTCGAATCAACCAATCATTATAAATAACACAACAGAAGAAACCATCAGCTCTCACATTCCAAATCCCAACTGAACAGGAATATGGGAGTTGATGCTTCCACTTCCTTCTGCTAACTCCCGGATAATAATCAATTTATAAGCGTTTGTTTCAGGCTGCAGACATCCAGTCCTTTTCCACCTTTGATTACTTGGAACTGCCTTTTCCTCCTTTCTTTTTACATAAACAACCCTGCTTTGGAATTGTGTCTCCATTGATGCTTTGTAGAATTCAAAATATTTAGCCTATGATTTACTTTAGGAGAAGACATTTTACTTCCTGGCAGGGAGTCTATTTTTTCCTGGCATTCCTGGCAGGAATTTTCGTGTTGTCTTCCTGTGAGGAAGATGATAACAACGGCCAACCAGAAGAACCAGCGAGCATCGTGGAGAGCTATGCCCGCGAAAGCCAGACCGTTCGGGTTATGGGCCCCGAAAACATGCATGCCTATACCGGCAACAATCCGTTCTTATCGATTAACGGAGAAGGTTTTCATCCTCAAACCGGTACGTTAATGATTCCGGGCCGAAGCCTGTCNGACAGCGCGGTCCATCCGCAAGATATGCTTGCCCTGTTTCCTGTTCCCGAGGATCATGGATCCATAACCATCACCAACCATGCCGGTGGTGGCCAATGGTACCGCTTCAGCGGTGATGAATTTGTTCCGGGTTTGGAATGGACGCCGGGCGATGACGAACTGGAGATTCCAGGCTCTGGCTGGATGCCGCAAGGCCCTGACAGCCTGGAGGTGCTGATGTACACAGGGTCCAAGCCGGTTGGCGAGTTGCTCGGCAATGTCGACCTCTCGGATAACCGCATCGACCTGGCAGAGGGCGAATCGCGAACGATACAATCAGACAAGTTCCGCATGGGCGTTGCCGTGACCCTTGATCAGCTTTACAACATTAAGGTCAGCCCGCGGAACAACCTGGCTGAATCGTTGCTGCAGGATCCTGAACAAATTGCTTTCCCGGTCCATCCCGACTCTTCAACCTGGGTTCAGCCCGCAGACGACTTTTTCACCGTGCGGGAAGAACAAACGGCAACCAAGGGCATTCGTGCTCCGCTGGATGTAGCCCTGATCAGCGGAGAACATTTCTTTCCCTCTGAGGTCTTCACCCCCAGGAACGTGAGCATATTTACCATTCCTGAAAAAGAACTTTTCCCGGGCTTGGTCTATTCAGGCTATAAACCCTCAGATGAGGAAAGAAACCCGGATCTGTTGATTTTTGGCAGCGACCGGTTCCAGGAAGCACCCAATGGAAGGTTTACGCTGCATGATCCGGGAGAAGAAATGGATGTAACCGGCACAAGGGTCGTGCTACCGGTATCGGTGCTGGAAATCCGCCCCGGCCTGACCCTCTATCTGGACCCGGCCATTAAAACCATTGCCGGAACCGATGGAGAAACCTACTGGCCAGATGAATTTTATTACAGCAGTGATTTTGCATTTCCCTCTGAAGTCTTCACGCCGGGCGCTGCCTTTACCTTTCTGCGTCCTGGTGTCAGCTATTCCACCGACGCCCTCATGCAGGCAGGTATGAGCGTGGATTTGAGCCAGGAATAAGGCATCCTGGAAGTAGGCTATGATCGTATCTCTTTAGTATGATCCAATCCCTCTATCAAGGGGGATTGGATCATACTATTCCTTTAGGCTGTCTTGGCTTTTAACGATTGTTCAGTTATAACCAGGCGGTATAATAAATTCTCCCTGCTGCCTTTTCGAATGATGCAACAGCGGCGAACGATGGGAGATATACGGCCAATCTTATGTGCCCTGTTATTCTACTAATGTGCTCTCCTGTACCATATTGGGTTGCAGGTTGCAGGGTTCTGGCTCACCCGATCACCAGGGTCATGATGGAATGGGCCGGGCTGGTGGTCTCAACAGCCTGTTGGTCAATCCAGGTACGGTAATCCATATCCTCACCAGTCATATTCATCACCACCACTGCCAGAGATTGATCGGGATTGAGAAAGGCCGTAGCCATCAGGTTGTCGTTGTTGGATGAACAGGTGACCCTGCGGGCTCCCGGACGAATGAATTTCGAGAAATGCCCCATATAATAATATGAATTCATATAAATCACTTCCCCTGTTCGGGTGTTGCCGATGATGGGCGCAAAACAGTAATTCTGCACATGATTGGGCCCGCCGTTTTCGTTGAGCAAAACGTTCCAGTCGACCCAACCGTTGGCCCCCTTGTTCAGGTCATGGATCATAGATTCTCCGTACCGCTCACCCCATTTCCACAGGTGTACGCTGTCCAGGTTGAAAGGAGCGACAGTACCTTCGGTAAAGAGCAGCTTCTTATCCGGAAAAGCTTCCTTGTGCAGGCGCACGTTGTCGAAATGATCGCCCACGTACCAGTGGAAGCCTGTACCCCACACGTACTTTGAAGCTTCCGGATCGTCGTAGACTACTTTAGCCCGCTGGTACATAATACCCCGGTTGTGGTCCCACACGATGATCTTCGTATCAGGATAATCTGAGCTTTTAACCGCCGGCCCCAGGTGTTTCTTGACAAAGTCGCGTTCTTCCTCAGCAGTGTAAATACAAGATTCCCACGTTTGAACGGCCATAGGCTCATTCTGGACCGTCAATCCCCAGATAGGGATAGCTTCCTTATCATATGCTTCAATGAACCGGATATAATAATCAGCCCAGGCCTCACGGTATTCCGGTTTTAGCTTACCCCCCTGCAGCATGCTGCCATTGGTTTTCATCCAGGCCGGTGGGCTCCATGGAGAGGCAAAAAGTTTGAAACCCTCTTGTGAGGCATTAAGGGCTTGCTTAATAAATGGAATCCGATAATTGCGGTCGCGTTCAATGCTGAAATGCTCAAGCAGGGTATCATCGGGAATCTCTGTGTAGGCATAGCTTTCGCTGGAAAAATCGCAACTGTGGATAGATGTACGGCAAAGGCTGTATCCAATCCCCTCCTTCCGGTCGAAATAGGCTTTAAGGATCTCTTCTTGTGCGGATTCGGGGAGCGCATAAAATGTTTCGGCCGCCGCATCGGTCAGGGCCCCGCCTATTCCCAGGATCTCTTGAAATGTTTGGTCCGGGTCGACCATGATCGTGGGGGTTGCTTCATCGGGTTGGGTCCATTCAAAGAATTGCAGGGGTTTACCTTTTGCCAGGCGTTGGTCTGTATTTCTGGCTGTAACATATACTTGCGCTTCTTTGCCACTCAGCTGATATTCCTCGCTGGAAGTTATTGATTTTTCTCTGTTTTCAGGGTTTGTACATGAACCGGAAAGAAACAGGAACAGGCCGGTAAAAAAAGTCACAACACCGAAGGTCAATTGTCTGGTTTTTGTCATGGCAGGGGATTTTATTTGTTTGAAAAAAGATAGGGTGCATCTTTCAAAGTTAGCAAATTTGGGCATAAACCGCGAAAGAATCGGTCCTATTCGATACGCTCAAATTTCCCTGTGTCGGGGTTATAATTCAGTATCTCTCCCCTGCCGATATCATAATACCAGCCAAATACCGGGAGAGAACCCGATTTTTGCCTGTCGTTGACAAACGGATGGGAATTCATGTTTTCCATTTGCAGAAGAATGTTTTCCTGCTCCACAGAGCGGAAAGGATTATCTCTCCACAGTTGATATTGACGGGCTTTTGCCCTTTCCCTGGCCGGCCGGGCAAGTTTCAGCCATTGGCTGGTATGGGGCAGGGAATTGAGAGCTACCGGTTCGGAAAACAAAGCACGACAGCCGCCACAATTGGAATGGCCGCATATCACTACCTGATCCACATTCAATACCTGCACCGCATATTCAACAGCAGAGAGATTTTCTGCAAAGCGCTCTGCCTGATGGGCGGGAGGAACAATATTCGCTACATTCCGGATCACAAAAAGCTCGCCCGGTAAGCTTTGGGTGATTAGAGCCGGAACAATCCTGGAGTCGGAGCAGGTTAAGAAAAGGGTGTGGGGTTTTTGCCTGTCTTTTAGTTGATCAAACAGGCTTTTATGATTCTCATATCCCTGGCGTGAAAATTGCCGGGCGCCCTCAAAAAGTTTATTCATTTTCCTTTATGTTTAAAGGTTTAGATATAAAACGTTTGAAGGATGCGGGTTGTTGAATAAACAAACCTGTCTTTTTGAGACAGGCTTTTTAAAAATCTAAGTGACTCAGTGTGGCGCCCGGGGCGCCACAGACCCTCGAATGGACATAAAAAAACCTGTCTTTTTGAGACAGGCTTTCTTTTCTATTAATTTTTAGTGACTCAGCTGGGTCTCGAACCCAGGACCCTCGCCTTAAAAGGGCGATGCTCTACCAACTGAGCTACTGAGTCGATGCAAAAGTAATATGTTATGATTTTTCTGCCAACTTTTGATGGTGATTTTTTAGAAAAAAATCCCGGTTCATAACAAAGGTTTGCAAGACAATATATTATATATGCCATCGCTGGTCGTCCCAAGGTTATAAGGCTTCTATGTGAACAATTGTTTACATTTTTTGCGTTTGAACCGGCCTGAAATCATGAAAAAATCAATACATTTATTCGATCAAATACCAGAAAGTGGTCGTATGAAAGACAAAACAGTGATTATTACTGGGGCTTCCTCGGGAATAGGGAAAGCATGTGCTTATGTATTTTCCCAAATGGGGGCCCGGGTGGTGTTGGCGGCACGTAACGAAGAGAAACTTCAACAAATCGCCCGGGAGTTAGAGGCAGAGCAGCGTCCTGTGCTGGCTGTACAGACGGATGTGGCCATGGAATCGGACTGTCGCCGCCTTATAGACAAGGCTATGGAGCGTTTTGGCAGGATCGATGTGCTGATCAACAACGCAGGAATCTCGATGCGTGGGTTGTTTAAGGATACCGGGCTGGATGTCATCAAAAAGCTGATGGATGTAAATTTTTGGGGTGCGGTCTATTGCACCAGGCATGCCCTGCCCCATCTGCTAGAGTCGAAGGGATCAGTCGTCGGGGTATCCTCCATTGCCGGCTTTCAGGGCTTACCAGGAAGAACCGGTTATTCCTCCTCCAAGTTTGCCATGCATGGTTTTCTTGAGTCCCTGCGTGTGGAGCATCTACGCGACGGACTTCATGTGATGATTGCCGCTCCCGGCTTTACGGCAACCAACGTACGAAAGGTTGCCCTGGGGCCTGACGGTGAACCACAAGGAGAAAGCCCGCGCGATGAAAACCAGATGATGACCCCTGAGCAGGTAGCCAGGATCATTGCCCGGGGCATCAAAAAAAGAAAAAGGGTGATGGTTATGACAACACAGGGGAAAATGACTGTTCTGCTGAAAAAGCTTGTCCCTGGCTGGCTCGACAAGCTTACTTATCGGCTGATGGCTAAAGAACCGGATTCTCCGTTTAAATAATGCATCGTTAAAACACTGATCATGAATTTATTATCAGATGTTGTTCTGTCTTCCGGCAATCCCGGGCTCATTATTGCCCTGGTTGTTGTTGGTATACTAGCCATTGGTTTCCCAGGATATCATGTGATTGGATCCCATATGATGCGCCGAATGCATGGGGCCTCCATCTTAAACGGGTATGGCGATTATATGGCCCATCTTTTCAGGAGGTTGCTTGGATTCGCTATCATGGGGCTGTTCCCCCTGATTCTTTTTGTTTTCGGACTGGAGCTCCTCCCTTCCGAATACGGGATCAACCTGTTACACATTCAAAAATCAGGCATCTGGATAGCTATCTTTGTACCGCCCATCATTCTGTTAAACTATTATGTGGCAGGAAAGCCATCTAACCTCAGGCAATATCCGCAAATACGGCTTATACATTGGCGCCGCCTGGATCTTTTCGCAAATTTCATCAGCTGGACCGTCTATCTTCTGGGGTATGAGATGCTCTTCCGGGGATTCCTGCTTTTCTCCCTCTACGATGCTTTCGGGGCTCCCTTGGCCATCACCCTTAATGTAGTGCTCTATGCCCTGGCTCATATACCTAAGGGAGCACGGGAAATGGCAGGATCTGTTCCCTTCGGCGTGGTGCTGTGCCTGATCACCCTTAGCACTGGCTCCTTCCTGGCGGCCTTCGTGATCCATGCCGCTATGGCCGTGTCGAACGAATTCTTCGCCATAACTTTTCACCCCAACATGAAATTTAAAAAATCAAGGCCATGAGGAGGCTGCCGTCCGGATCGCAGATAAGAGCGAAAATATAGCCCGGAAAAGGCAAGCTGATCATCTAAACGATAGGAGGATATTATGAAATATTTCATTACCGGCGCCACCGGTTTCATCGGTTCCAATCTAGCCAGACGACTGGCCGGGCAGGGCCATCAAGTCAAAGTCCTGGTCAGAAACCGTTCCCGGGCCGGCCTGCTTCAGCATGAAAACATCGAACTGATTGATGGCACCCTGATGGATACCAATATCCTTCTGCAGGCCATGGAGGAAGTGGACGGCGTCTATCACCTGGCCGCCTTTGCGAAACCCTGGGCGCAGGATCCTACCCTTTACAACCGCATCAACCTCCAGGGAACGCTAAACATTATGGAAGCGGCTCAAAAACAGGGGGTAGCCAAAATGGTGTTCACATCCACGGCAGGTACCTTCGGACCCAGCCTGAACGGACCTGTCGACGAATCCTCCCCACGACTTTATGATTTTTTTAATGAGTACGAAAGCACCAAGTTCATGGCTGAAAAAGCTGTTAAGGATTATGTGCTGAAGGGAATGAACATCTCCATCGTACATCCATCTCGCGTGTATGGCCCGGGGGTCCTTTCCAAAAGCAATTCGGTCACCATCATGGTGAAAAATTTTCTTAGAGGTCTGTGGCGCATCATCCCCGGTAATGGCAAAAAGATGGGCAATTATGTATACATTGATGACGTGGTGGAGGGTCATATTGCGGCTATGGAAAAGGGCCAGGCCGGAGAACAATATATCCTGGGGGGTGAAAATGCCTCCTATTCCCACTTTTTCCATACGATCCGGTTGCTGAGCGACAAAAAATACAGGCTTTTTAAAATACCCGTGATCCTGCTTATTGCTTTTTCTCGCGTACAAATGGCCCTTGCCCGTCTGGTCAGACGACCCCCGCTTCTTCCCCCCAAATGGGTAAAAAAATATATGTATAACTGGGAACTTGATTCCACGAAAGCAGAGAGAAAACTCGATTACCACATAACTCCCCTGAAAACCGGATTGTTGCACACCATCCATTGGCTCGAAAATCAATCATCCCATGAGTGACCATCAACTGCCATTTGCGCTTGTTACCGGAGCCAGTGTAGGCATAGGAAGAGCACTGGCCATTGAATGTGCCTGCCGAAACATGAACCTGGCGCTGATCGATCTTCCCGATAGCTGCCTGGAACAGACCATCACCTACCTGCGTAAAAACTACAGCATCACCATCCGGTCGCTGAAGGTGGACCTGACCACCCCCAACGCGGCAGAAAAAATCTATCATTGGACCCAAAAGGAGGATATTACCGTGGGGATGCTGATAAATAATGCCGGCAAAGGCCACTTGGGTCCCTTCACCGATTATGAGCACACCTTCTATGAGAAAATGGTCCGTCTGAACATCGAATCGGTGGTTCTGCTCACCCGCCTCTTCCTCCCCGAAATGAAAAAGCTGGAACGGGCCTATATCATGAATCTGGGCAGTATTGCCTCCTTTTATCCCATACCCTACAAAATTGTCTATGCTGGAAGCAAAAGCTTCATATTCTCATTTTCCAGGGCCCTTAAGGAAGAGCTGCGCCATACAGGTGTTCGCGTCAGTGTCTTGTGCCCGGGTCCCATCCTCACCAACCAGGAAGTGATTCAGCGGATCCGCCATACTGGATTCTGGGCGAAGCTATCTGCGATGCAACCCAGTAGAATGGCTCACATTGCCATTGATCAATTGTTGAAGGGCAACACAGTGATCATTCCCGGAAGAGTAAACCGGATTTTCAAATATGCCAGCGCCATTGTGCCCACTTTTATCAAACAAAAAGTACTGGTTAAAAAATTCAATGTAAAAGAAAAAATCTGACAACTAATCAGGGTGTTAAAATTTGATCTTCGAAAAAAGCCATAGAATAAAACTGAGAACAACACTCAGGATTAGCATGGAGGCTATAGGAGCATAGAAAACGAAATTATCTTTTTTAATACGGATATCTCCCGGCAAATGGCCAAACCAACTAAATTTGTGGCCCAGAAAATACAGGACCAGCCCGACCACTACAAGGATGACACCTATGATCAGTATATATTTGCCCACTTGTTGTATCATATCCATTGCCCTGAAAGATTTCACCCAAATGTAGCGAAAATAGATCAATTATTTTTGTACCTTGCTTTCCATTTATATCAAACAATATAGCATCTCTACCGTATGAACAAGAGCAAGATCATTGTGTTCTCAGGGTTGATCATAGCGGTATTCGCACTGCTTTATCACCTGGAAAATCCCAGTCCCAAGGTAAAATGCGAGGTCAGGGAGTTTACCAAAAAGTATGAAGGCAAAAAAGGATTTGCCATCGTCAAAATGCCTGATTTCCTGATGGGTGAAATGTTGCCTGATAGCGGAGCCTTCAATATAAAGAAGGATAACTTCAAATCGTTTCGGGTAATGATTTTTCATCAGAGCGAAACACAGGATTATAACAGCAAAGACACCGAGCTAGCCCTCCAGGTATTTCTCGACAGCTTGCAATTTCGTCAGGTAATCGAACAGAAAGCAGATACAGCCAGAATGATGCGGGTCTATGAGAAAGATAAACAGGGGCCCTGGAAAGAAAACGTAACCCTTTATTCATCCGACTCCACACTGTTTATGTTTAACTACATCAGCAACCTGAACAGGGACAGGCTGGTGGCCTTTTCCAGTCAACTGGGATACCAGGATTTTCTTTAGGGTTTTTGGCAAACAATTTGCATCTTAATTTGACGAAGTAAGAAATGGTAATTTTACACAACGTAATGGGGGTATTATTCGTCTTATTATAAACAGGTGAAACGTTCATGACAAAGAATCATTAACATCAAAAATTAAAAGAAGCTTATGAAGACATTGAAGCAAATCGTGGTAATGACGGTGATCGGTTCGATGCTGATTTTTGCCGGTTGTGAAGAAGAGGAATCGACAAAGACTGTCAGCACTGAGGAAGCCGAGGAGATTTTGGCACAGAACAGTCAGGAATTGAATTCCGAGTTGGAGGCGATGGAAAATTCAAAGGGCATGAAAACAGTGCAAACGCTCGTGGCTCTTTCCCAGAAGGATGATCCATTCGCACAAAAGAAATCATTGGGCGAGGAATCCATTCTACGTAGTATTCAAAAGACATTGAAGCCGGTTGAAAACAAAAACAACCTGAAGCGCTTCGGCGATCAGCCCTTCAATTTCTCGGATCATACGGGAACCTACACATGGCAGTCTGAAGGCGTTTGGAATGTAAACACCAATGCCCCCACGGATGCCATCGTCATTGAATTTCCTACAGACACGACTATGGATCCCGTTGAAAACAATGCTGTTTTTACCCTGAGCACCTATGAGGAGACAGCTGTTACCGATTCTTCAGGTGAAGAAGTTTATATTCCCACCCGCATTGAAGCTACACTCAACGTGGATGACACACTGGTTGCATCCGTTAGCTGGACGCTTGAGATCGCCGAAGTGGATGGAGCAACGGTTGTTGAGCAAATGGATGCTTCCATTAACCTGGTACCCCATACGTATAAGGTGGAGATTACTCAAAACACGCTTTTTGCCTCCATTTCAAATGATGAAATGGAAACACCCCTGATGTCGGTAAATATGAATGCCACTTTCATGGACAACATGGAAGATGTCCAGAAGCTGGAAGGCAATGTGCAGGTACGCAACCTGAACTTCAAAGGATGGATTGAGCCTTATGACATGCAAAATCCCGATATACAGGACAGCGGCGATTTTGTGGAGTACTACAACAATCAGATTGATCTTGCCCTTTATAAATACGATACAGGAGAAAAAATTGCCGATGTGAAGTTTGTGCAGAGTGATTCACAAACAGGTACGGGCCTTCCCATGAAGCTGGTATTCGAATTCAAGGATGGCAGCACCACACCGGTAAAGGAACATTTTCAGAAGATCTATCAGTATCTTCAACAACTGACCGGAATGATTGAAACCGTCTAATGCATCATGCATTAAAAAGAACAAGGGGACCCTAATCGGTCCCCTTTTTTTGTCTGAGGGTGATCACGGTTATCTCGGGCCTCATACCGATGCGCCCGGGGAAGCCTATGTATCCGAGTCCTTTGTTAACATAAAGAAACTTCTCCCCTTTGCTGTACCATCCGCCCCACTCCCGGTATTTAGCCTTCGAGGGGCTCCACTTGAATCCGGGTGTATAAATGCCAAACTGCATACCGTGGGTGTGGCCCGAGAGGGTCAGTTGCACCTGGCCGTTCTCGAGAACTTCCTGGCTCCAGTGACTGGGATCATGAGAGAGCAAAACATTGAAAACCGATCCGTTCAGGTTCGAGAGGGCCTGGCGAAGATCGCCGTATTGGTGAAAAGGCGGTAAACCCCAGTTTTCAACCCCGGCAATGCCCAAATACTGGCCACTCTGTTCTATTTTGTCGGATTCATTGCAAAGCAGATGAAAACCCAGCTGCCGGTAAGCCTCCTTTATATTTTCAAAATTCGAACGATAGGCTTCATCCGAATCCCAGTGGAAATAGTCGCCATAATCGTGATTTCCCAACACTGCATATTTGCCCACCTTCGCCTTCATCTGCCCGAGAATAGCCTTAAATTCATCTATCTCTTCATAAAAATTATTGAAAAGGTCGCCGGTGAAAACGATCAGATCGGGCTCCTCCCTGTTGATAAGATCAACGGCCCGCCTTAGCTGCCGGGAATGTCCTGTCCAGCTGCCGACATGCAAATCAGAGATGTGAACAATCCGGAAACTCTCAAAACTTTCTGGCAACCCGGAATGATAAAGATCGTGACGCTCCCTTTTGAAATGAAAACGACCAAAGAGAATACCATAGAAGATCAAAGCAAACAGCAACACGGATAATCCTATCCCCAGCCATATGAGCCAGTCAAAATAAATGGCATAGGAGGAAACCAGCTCAACGATTCCGCTAAGAATCTGTTCAGCCAGGGCCAGTGCCATCAGCACCAACTTAGGGATGTAAAACAATACAAATACTCCGAAATAATTAAAATACTTCTTCTGTACACGGGCATCCCTTTCATAAAACGACTGAAAACGGGTCAGGAAGAACAACCTGCCGGTCATATATACGGGTATAGCCCAGAACAGAAAAGGGAAAACCGGTGAGTGAATGGTAAAAAAACTGTCAAGATACAGGTAAACAAACACATCAACCACCAGGATCAGTGCCAGTATAAAAGCCCATAGGATCTGAAACCGTCTCTTCATGAACATTCTGTTTTACAGTCTAATAACAAAAGGCAATTTAAATTCTGGCTTGCATTCAGCCATGAAACCCGCATGATTTTTCCATCTCCTGCAATGAGGCTTCCTGGATTGGGGCAAACCGTTAATCAAGCAAGACGCACGGCAGGGCATCTTTGTTCATTTCTCCTGCAAAAGATGCCTTTCGTACTGAATATTTGACCTATACATAAAAAAACCGGGCGAACACCCGGTTTTTTTATCTCCATCTTCTTGTTATTATCTGAAGCTCAGCCCCAGTCCTGCTGTAGCCACCGAATAGTTAGAATAGGTATAGTCGAAATGAAGGGTAATCACGGCAAACTTGAAGCGCATACCCACATTGTATCTCGGATCGGTGCGGGTTCCCCCTTCATGCTCAATCTCCATGTTGATAGGATCTGTCTTGGAGGAAGGCTGGGTAATCTCGGTCTCCATGGTAGATTCATCTACGGCAGGCAAAGGATAATTACCCTTTAAGGCAAGGGTGGTGCGGGTATTGTTGATCCCTACTCCCCCGTAAAATGTCACAACAGGCAGATTGGCCGATACAATCAGGTTGGCTGAGAAACTGCTGACATCCAAATCCATGGCCTGGTTGTCGTAGTACGTTCCATAATCCCATACATTGGCCTGATCGACAATGCCTGCGTTTACATATGCATCCGGCATAAAGCTCAGGTTGGTNTGTGAGCTCAGTTTGGTGTAGCCTCCCATCACCGAAAGATGGAGAATGGGCAACTTATTAATAGCGGGTATCCACTGNTTGATGCTGTGCTTGAGACCAACGCCCCATAAGCCGATTTCAGCCTGGTTGCCCAGCTTCATGTCGGGTATATACCGTCCGACAATCTCGGTTCCTTTAATCAGCCCCACCCCTACCTGCAGCATGGGAGCCGGTGCAAAACCAATCCCGGTTCCTTTGGGCAGGTCGAAAGAAGCCAGTGTAACATCCTGGCCNTTGATGTTCTCCACATAATTGAGCGTGGCGCCGGGATCATTGTCGCCCATGGCCGTGGGCGAAGAACTCGATTCAAAGCGAATCTGCTCGGAAAGATCCAGTTCTTGAGGATTAAAAGTCTTATCCATATCCGGCACAAAAGTCGTATTCAGGGTAAATGTGATATCAAAGCCCAGTGTTTTGTGAGGTTTGGCGGTATTGTACCAGCCATTGGACAAATCCGTACCCAGGGCATTGGTGTAAGGTCGAACATAGGCTTTAAATAGTTTTTCTGCATTCTCCGTTTGATAAGACATCATTCTGCCCAATCCGTCGAGCTGCGCTCTGGCCGGCAGGATAAACATCATCAAAAGGATCCCGGTTAACAATACTTTCGAAAGGGGGGTCGTTTTCATAGCTACCTTTTTTTGTTTTATCTTTGAATTGAATTTTTCTTTATTACGTTAGAATTCGATATTTGTTATCTCTTTCAGGCTTCATGAAAAACTTACAAACATCGACTTAAAAACAACACAACAACAAAGCCCTGTAAATCATGGCAATAAATCAGCCACTGGCAGATCGGCTGCGTCCCAAAAATCTGAAAGAATTCATCGGTCAGGATCATCTGGTAGGTGAAGGGGCCATGCTGAAAAAGATCATCGAATCGGGCAACATACCCTCTTTTATTATGTGGGGACCCCCCGGGACGGGTAAGACGACGCTGGCCCATATAATTGCCAAAACCCATCAGCGGGCCTTTTTTACCTTAAGCGCTGTGCACAGCGGGGTAAAGGATGTACGCGAAACCATAGAGAAAGCCAAAAAGCATCAGTTTTTCGATGCTCCTAATGCCATCCTTTTCATTGATGAGATTCACCGTTTCAGCAAATCCCAACAAGACTCGTTGTTGGGAGCCGTTGAGCAGGGCACCATTACACTAATCGGAGCCACTACCGAGAACCCTTCCTTCGAAGTGATCTCCCCGCTCCTCTCCCGCTGTCAGGTCTATGTCCTGAAGTCCCTGGGGAAAAAGGAACTTTACCAGCTCATCGACCGGGCTCTCACCCACGATTACTATTTGAAACAGCATGCTATCCGCGTCAAAGAAAACGATGAGCTATTCCGGTATTCCGGGGGTGATGTCCGCAAACTTTATAATCTCCTTGAGCTGGTCATAAACGGCGAGATAGCCGGAGAAGGCGATCAACCCATAACAATCACTAATGAGAAGGTTCAGGCCATCCTTCAGCAGAACATTGCTTTTTACGACAAAAATGCCGACCAGCATTACGACATCATTTCAGCTTTCATCAAAGCCATCCGGGGCAGCGACCCCAATGCCGCTGTCTACTGGTTGGCGCGGATGGTAGAAGGAGGAGAAGATCCCAAGTTCATTGCCAGGCGGCTGGTTATCCTGGCTGCCGAAGACATCGGTTTGGCCAACCCGAATGCTCTGTTATTTGCCAACAGCGCATTTGATGCCGTAGAACGAATCGGCTGGCCGGAATCGCGGATCATCCTCTCTGAGGCAGCCATCTACCTGGCCTCCTCGCCCAAGAGCAACTCCGCTTACCAGGCCATCAATGAGGCCCAACAGCTGGTCAAACAAACCGGCGACCTGCCGGTGCCCATGAACATACGAAATGCCCCTACAAAGCTGATGAAAGAGCTGGGATACGGAAATGATTATAAGTATGCCCACAGCTACCCCGGCAACTTCGCGCAACAGGAGTTCCTGCCCGATGAGATTGCCCGGCATAAACTTTACGATCCCCAGGATAACAAAAAAGAACATGAAATGCGCCAAAGACTTAAAAACTGGTGGAAAAATAAATACGACTATTAATTCAAACAAACCGGACCATGTACAATATTGATAATCTCAAACATCTCGATACCGGCCATTTTTTCCTGATGGCCGGCCCTTGTGTCATCGAAAATGAAGATACCCCCAGGTATATTGCCGGACACCTCTCAAAACTTAGCGACAAGCTAAAAATTCCCCTGGTGTTTAAAGCTTCCTACAGGAAAGCCAACCGCTCGCGGTATGATTCCTTTACAGGCATCGGCGACGAAAAAGCGCTTAAGATCCTCAAACAGGTAAGAGAGGAGTTCCGCCTGCCCATTATTACCGACATCCATTCACCCCGGGAAGCCGCCATGGCGGCAGATTATGCTGATGTTTTGCAGATACCGGCGTTTCTATGCAGGCAGACAGAACTGCTGGTGGCAGCCGGAGAGACAGGCCGGACCATAAACATCAAAAAAGGCCAGTTTCTCGCCCCGGAAGCCATGAAATTTGCAGCACAAAAAGTGATCGACGCCGGCAACTCAAGGGTAATGCTCACTGAAAGAGGTACCACCTTTGGTTACCAGGACCTGATCGTCGATATGAGAGGCATCCCCGTGATGAAGAAGACGAACCTTCCGGTGGTCCTGGATGTTACCCATAGCCTCCAGCAACCCAATCAAACCTCCGGAGTCACCGGTGGAAATCCAGAAATGATCGAGACCATTGCCAAGGCCGGTATTGCTGCCGGGGCCGATGGCATCTTTCTGGAGACCCATCCCAACCCGGGCGAAGCTCTATCCGACGGGGCCAACATGCTTTCCCTTGACAAGCTGGAAAAATTGCTGAAGAAGCTCCTGGCAATTCATCAGGCAATCAGAGAATTTTAATAATATTCTCACAACAGATGTAAGGATTGAAACTGAATTTATACTTATCTTAGTATTAAACCTCATTTTCAACCAAAACATTTTTGTCATGAAAAACTTCCGAATTATCATTTCTCTTGGTCTTTTGGCCATGATCAGCCTGTCGGCAAATGGTCAGAATCAAAAAAGGGATGAGATCCTGAACAATCATTTTGAGACCATTGGCCAGGAAAATGTCCTTGATGTAAACACCATCAAAATGACGGGTCATTCCATTGTTCAGGGCACAGAACTGCCTTTTGTCATGTACGTAAAAAAGCCGGGAAAAATACGCAACGAAGTGGTTTTCCAGGGTCAGAAGATGGTCCAGGTATACAACGGAGAAACAGGCTGGTCTCTGATCCCTTGGATAAGCAGCACTCCACAGGATATGAACGCCATTCAGCTTAAGAGCATGAAAGAAACCGCTGAATTGGAAGGTGCCCTCTACAACTGGAAAAAGAAAGGACATCAACTGGAATATATGGGTGAAGAAGAAGTAGAGGGTACTCCGGTTTATAACCTTCAGCTTACCAAGAAAAACGGGGATGTGGTCAATTATTATCTGGATAAGGACAGTTACATTGTCATTAAGCAAAAAGCTCTTACAACCGTTAACAACCAGGAAATAGAGACCGAAACCTACCTTAGTAACTATGAAATGATTGAGGGCATGGCATTTCCTATGAGCATGAGGACACAATTGCCCCAGGGAGCCAGTCAGATAAAGATTGATGCCATAGAGATTGGTGTGGAGCTGGCTGATTCAATGTTTGAAAAGCCCCAAACCGAATAATAACCAAAGCCCGATACCGGATCATGGTTTATTTTTTACACCAAAAACTAGCCGGATGCCTTCTTGGCCTTTGGCTTTTAGTACCCGGTCTGATCCAGGCACAGGATCGGATTGAGGTTGACCAGCACACCTTTGGGTCTATCCAAGCCCGTCATATCGGACCGGCCGTGATGAGCGGCCGTATATCCTGCATCGATGCCCTGCACGAGGATCCCCGCAAGGTCTATATAGGGACAGCAGGCGGGGGAATTTGGAAAAGTGAGAATGCCGGTATCACCGTCGAGCCGGTCTTCGATGCCCACACCCAGTCGATTGGGGCTCTGACCATTGACCAGCATCATCCCGATACCCTTTGGGCGGGCACGGGAGAGTCGCGGACGCGCAACAGCGTTTCGGTAGGAACAGGAATCTACAAGACCACGAATGGAGGAGAAACATGGACCTATGCTGGATTGAAGGAAAGCGAGCGCATCGGTAAGATCGCCATTGATCCTTCTAACAGCGACATCGTTTATGCAGCCGCCCTGGGCACATTATGGAATGACAACAAAGAGCGGGGACTGTTTAAAACCATCAATGGCGGGGAGACCTGGGAAAAAATCCTGTACGTCAACGAGCGTAACGGATGCAGCGACATCAGCCTCGATCCCCGCAACCCCAACATCATCTATGCTGCCATGTGGGAACATCGAAGGCTACCCTGGTTTTTTACCTCCGGTGGGCCCGGCAGCGGGTTGTACAAATCTACTGATGGAGGAGAAACCTGGAACAGGTTATCCGGGGGTTTGCCCGACGAACAGATGGGCCGCATCGCAGTGGATGTTTCCCCAGCTAACCCCCAAATGGTCTATGCCCTTGTTGAAGCCAAAGAAAAAGGCGGACTCTACAAGAGCAAAGATCAGGGTGCCACATGGACACTGATCAATGATGATGCCCTGGTCAAAGAGCGGCCCTTCTATTTCAGCTGCATCGTTGCCGATCCGGTAGATACCGGCATCGTTTACAAACCCGGTTTTCAACTTTATGCCAGTCATAACGGGGGTAGCGAGTTTCTGGCAGCACCGGCTGCACCCGGACGGATGCACAGCGACGTACATGCCCTGTGGATCAGCCCCCGTGATAATCGTTTTATGTATGCCGGCACCGATGGCGGGGTGTACGTATCCAACGACCAGGCCGAAAGATGGCGCATGTTGGCCAATCTTCCCGTATCCCAGTTCTATCATGTGGCGG
>P_1C_Sed_2_UnCtyDRAFT_1000081_pt1 | contig 27263 bp, 25 predicted proteins | sample Pon1CUnioCityCA_4_FD_10229 | JGI IMG/M metagenome (IMG submission 10229) | reverse complement strand
TCATCATCAGTACACTTTTGCCCTGGCTGCAGAAATATTCAGCCACGGTCATGGCCAGAAAGGCCCCGCGCATCCGCAGCAGCGGCGACTGATCAGAGGTTGCCGTTACAACTACCGAGCGCGCCAGCCCTTCGGGCCCCAGATCCTCTTCGATAAACTCCCGGACCTCGCGCCCCCGCTCACCGATAAGGGCAATCACGTTAACATCCGCCTGCGTATTTCTGGCCATCATCCCCAGCAGCACGCTTTTGCCCACACCCGAGCCGGCCATGATCCCCATTCGCTGCCCCTGGCCGCAGGTCAACAGTCCGTTAAGGGCGCGCACGCCCAGATCCAGGGGATCGGCAATCTTCTGGCGCTCCATGGGTCCTGGCGGCAGGTGATACAATTCCCGCTTTTCTGAAAGTTCCAGAGATCCCTGATCATCCAGGGGCTGCGCCATGGCATCCACCACGCGACCCAGCAGCTGCGGCCCCACTTCAACGTGCACGCTGGCATCCAGCACCCGGATCAGACTTCCCACGCCCAGCCCGTGCATTTCCCCCAGGGGCATCAGAAGCGCCACGGCATCCCGGAACCCCACCACTTCAGCATAAATCGCATTGCCGCCGCCCCGCAGGGGAGTTACTTCGCACAGCGACCCCAGGCTGGCCTGGGGGCAGTAGCCCTCGAGCACCAGGCCCACGATCTGGGTTACCTTGCCCCGGACACGCACCGGGTTGAGCTGACTGATGGACTCTAGAACGGCTTCCATGACATGGATTTCCTGTTGTAATTTCTTATTCGACGATTTCTGTGCGCAGATGCTTGGTGATTTTTTCCAATTGGCTCTCAAGGGTGGCATCGACGTCACCGGCCCGGGATTCGGCACGGCAGCCGCCCCGGGAAATACTCTCATCAGCGATGAAATGAATATTGCGCAACCCCTTCATGGCTGCCAGGAACAAGGGCTCATTTTCCGTCACCCGGGCCAGGTCGTCAGGATGGACCCGGATATAGTACTCGTCGGATTCAACCGCCGACTCAAGGGCCCTGGTAACGGTTTTGGCGATAATCTGCGAATTTTCTTCAATTTCGGTCTGGATCACCTGCCGGGCCACGGCCATGACCAAACGGACCATGTCCTCCTTGCTTTTCCCCAAAAGCGACTCACGCAAGCGGCTGACCTGCTCCAGGCCATCCGCCAGGGCCTGGGTCGCCGTGTGCAGCTCATTTTCAACCTCTTTGCGCCCCTCCCGTTTCCCCTCTATCCGGCCCTCCGCCAGGCCTTTTTGATAGGCTGCGTCCTGTATCGACGCCAGGTCAGCGCCGGCCCCCCGGCCAGACCGCTGATTTTCTGCTGTCTCTTGCCCTTCGCTGCCTGCCTGGGTTTCCAGGGGTTTCGGCTCAGCCGGACACTGGCGCACAAAAAAGCTGCCCTGGCCGCTGCCGCTGGACTCCAGATCATTGAACTGCACATTTTCAAAATAAATGTCGGAGCCGCAAGGAAATATCTTAGACAAGGGTTTCCTGACCTTTCCCGGGCATGACCAGCTGACCTTCTTCCTCCAGGCGCAGGGCAATCTTGACAATACCCTGCTGGGCCCGCTCCACATCGGAGAGCCGAACCGGCCCAAGGGCCTCCAGGTCCTCAGCAATCATATCAGCCGCCCGTTCACTGATATTCTGATAAATCTTGTCCTTGATAGTCTCAGGGGCTGTCTTTAAGGCCAGGGTAAGCTCTTCATTCTTGACTTCCCGGAGAATTTTCTGCATGCCCCTGTTGTCGATCTTGTGAAGATCCTCAAAGGTGACCAGTAAATTGCGCATCTTCTCTGCAGTCTCCATATCCACGGCTTCGATGCCGCTTAAAATCTCCTGTTCCATGGCCCGCTCCATCCGAGTCAAAATCTCGACAGCTTTATCCACACCGCCGACATGGTGCTGATCTTTTTTGACAAAACCGCCGATCTCCCGCTGCAGAGCATCCTCAATCTGGTGGATGACCTCGGGGGAGACCTTCTCAATTTTTGCAATGCGATAAATCACGTCGGAACGAAGCTCTTCGGGAAGATAACCCAGGACCTGGCCGGTATGTTCGGCCTTCTGGGTCGACAGAATCAGCGCCACGGTCTGCGGATGCTCATTTTTCAAAAGGTCCGCCACCATTCGCGGCTCCATCATGGAAATGGTTTCCAGGGGTTTGCCGTCAAACTCGGAGTTCAAATCCTCCAGTAGCGATTCCACCCGCTCGTCATCGCCGGTGGAAGCCAGTGCTTTATTCATAAAGTCGCTGCCGTCGACAAACAGCCCGGCGTAGTCCGCCTGGGTCTTGCGATACTGGTTCACCACTTCCTTGGCCAAATCCGCCGGCACATGATCGACACCTTTCATATAATTGCTGACCCAACGGATTTCCTCGTCTTTCAACTCTTTAAAAACTTCCGCCGTAACCTCCTCGCCAAGGCATATCAGCAGGTAAGCCGCCTTTTCCGCACCGGTCATCTTGGAAAGATCTTTTTTCATAAAGCCTATCCCTCCTTGAGCCAGGTCTTGACCACCTGGGCCGGCGACACGGAGTAATCACCCAACTCCCTGCGCAGTTTTGCCGGCGAATCCAGAGCTTTTGTCTCCTGCCCGTAGGCGCCCTCGATTTCATCCACCGTCGTCTCACGGGGCAGGGCTTCACGGCGCATCGTCCGGACCATGGGACGTACCAGCGCCAGATAGAGAAGCACAGCACAAATCAACAAAAGCAGATACTTAAAATACGGGAGATAATCATAAAGCCGAGGCCCCGGCTCAGACGGCGCCGCCTCCAGCATTTGTTTTTCAAAGGGCATGGAAACCACCTCGATCCGATCGCCGCGGTTCTCATCCAGGCCGATAGCAGTGGCGACCATTCGCTGAATGGAACCCAGTTTTTCATCGGAGAGCGGCACATGGGCCCCTTCCCCATTGTTTGCCGCCGGATCGAAGGTGTCGGCCACCAAGACCGCCGCGGCAACATGATTCACCTTCCCGACCGGGCTCTTTATTTGTTTCACCGTCTTACTGATCTCATAGTTGATCACTTCTGAACTATTGCTGGAGACAATGGCGGCGCTATCCGCCGCCTCCCCGTCGCCCAGGTTGGACTCAACACCGGGCGCACCGCCGGATTGCCGCTGGCCGGACCGGCTCTCGGTAATCTTCTCGCTCCGGGGCACCAGGCTGTCCGGATCGTATTCTTCCGAGGTGACCGCCTCCTGGGTAAAATCCAGTTCTGCCGTAATCCGGACGATGGCGTTGCCCTGACCCAGCGCCCGGTCCAGTAGTGACTGGGCCCGGCTTTCCAGCCGCGTTTCCAGGCTGTTTTTATACTTGAGTTTGTCCGGGAGCATGGCCAGGCCGGAATCATCTCCGGAATTGCTGCTCAATGTCCGCCCACTGGTGTCAATTACCGTCACCTGGTTTTTGTCCAGCCCCTCGATACTTCCGGCCACCAAATGAATGATGCCCTGGGTCTGGGCCATATTCAGACTGCCGCCGGAAGCCAGGTCCAGCACCACCGAGGCCTTGGCTGATTCCTGCTGATCCTGCAGCAGACGCTTCTCCGGCATAACCAGGTGCACCCGGGCGGATTTGACCGATTCCAGGCTTGCAATCGTGCGCCCCAATTCCCCTTGCAGCGCCCGCTGAAGGTTTATTTTCTGAGTGAACTTGGTCACTCCGAAATTCTGCTTGTCAAAAATTTCAAACCCCACGCCGTGCTGCTTGGGAAGACCGGCCCCGGCCAGATTCAGCCGGGTTTCATAAACAAGGGAAGCCGGTACAAAAATGGAGCGCCCGTTATTTTCCAACTGATAGGGCACGCCCGCTTCTTTGAGCCAACCCGTCACAGAAGCGGCTTCCTCCTGGGGCAAATCGGTATAAAGCGGCCGGTATTCCGCCTGGTTGGTCTGTAAAATGATAAAACCAAACAGAATCAGGGAAAGCAGCGCCACCCCGCCCAGGGCTGCTTTCCTGGAAAGGGGCCAGTTTCCGATATTTTCGATAACGTTTTTATAGGATCCATCCGCCATGACCATTCACCCAAATCGTTTTTTATTGTTGAACGTTTGCAACGCCGTCAAACCTGCATGCGCATAATCTCTTTGTATGCATCTATCGCCTTATTGCGCACCTGCACCAGAAGCCGCAGGGAGATATCCGCCTTTTCCATGCTGATCATCACATCGTGCAGATCCACCGGCCCGCCGGTGTTGGCCTGAACTGCCTGCTGATCGGCCTTTTCCAGATTACGGGCGGTCTGTTCATAAATTTTTTCAAACGCCTCGCCAACGCTATTGGCGGCTTTCGTCTTGCCGGCATCACTGCCTGCGGACGCGGCCTCAATGCTTTGTCCCAACTGGGATATATCGCTTACCATATGGACTACCTCCCGATTTCCAGGGCTTTGATGGCCATGCGCTGGGCTGCTTTAATACTGGTCACATTGGCCTCGTAGCTGCCCTTGGCCTTCATTAAATCCGTCATTTCTTCCACCAGGCTGATATCGGGCTTTTCCACATAACCCTCCGCATTGGCATCCGGATGGCCGGGATCGTAGACCATTTTGCCTGCACCCTGCTGACTGACAATCCGCTGCACCTCAACCCCCTCGGCCTGCTGCCGGGTGCTGTTTTCCAATTCCTGGGCAAACCCCCTGCTGCTCGAGGTAAAAATGACGGACTTTCTCTGATAGGGTCCGCCCTCGGGCGTCCGGGTGGTCTCCATGTTGGCCAGATTCGAACTGATCACGTTCACACGGGTGGTCTGGGCCTTTAATGCCGAATACCCGATATTCATAACACCTAAAATATCCATTGCGCCTCCTTTATACTCTCTCCTGGATAACCAGTTTCAGCATATTAAATTTTTTGCCAAGCATCCGGATCCCTGCTTCATATCGGATCTGATTTTCGGAAAGATCCACCATTTCCCGCTCCAGGCTGACATTATTGTTGTCGCCGATACCATTCTGGTCCATCTGGCGGTAGAAATGGCCCCGGACCTCCTGGATCGCCCCCCCGCCGCCGGTGGTCATGTGGCGCGGATGGGTCGTGCGCTGCCCCGTTCCGGAGCCTGATCCGGTCTGACTGACAGATTCCTTGAGCGCTTCTTCAAAATCCATTCTGAGCCGGGCATAGCCCGGGGTTTCCGCATTTGCGATGTTGGCCGAAATGACCTCCAGCTTCCGGCTCCGCAAGTCCAGCGCCTTGTCCAGCACCTGAGTGGTGCTGTCAAAAATCCCATTTGCTGTCATGATCCTATCCCCCTGCTTATTGCATGCGTTCGATTTGAACGGTTTCTCCTGCCAGGTCCAACCACATACCCGCTACTTCTTTTTCGGCCAGTTGCCGGTAAAGGTTAAGGGCCTCGGGCCTGCGGTCCAGTTCCAGAAATATCTGGATCAAACGATAACCGGCCTGACCGGCAAACCCGGACTCATCGAGCAGGGACTCAAAAACCGGAATCGCCGCTTCCCACTTTTCATCCGTAAAAAGCACCTCGCCCAGCTCCAGGCGGATATCCGGCTGTTCTTCCCCGCGCTCGGCGTCTGCCGCCCAGGTAAGGTAATATGCGGCCAGGTCGTAGCGGCCCTGCTCATGAAACAATCTGCCTGCCAGGTGATCGAGCGCCGGGGTTTTCGGCCGGTTTTTTTCGCTCAGTATTTCGGACAGGCTGCGGGTTTGGCCGTTTTCAAGCAAAACCTCGGCGTAATGGTACAGAACATCGCTCCAGTCTTCGCCCTCGGGGTAGCTGCTTAAATAATCCGAACCGTATTGCAACACCTGGTCATATTTTTTCTGCTCATGAAAGATCCGGATCAGGGGCAGAAACGCTGCTGCCTTCTGCTCCTTTTTTTTCTCAAAATCGAGGATATATAGATAAGTGGCCGCTGCCTGTTCCAGGAACCCGGCCCGCTGATAACTCTCCGCGAGGTTGAATAAAAAATCATAGGTAATACGGGCCTGGGCCAGGGTCTCCCGGTACTTGGAGACCAGCGTCAAAGCCTCAAAAAAGGCATCCTGCCGGCACAGGACATTGATCGCCTCAGGAAATATTTCCACCAGCAGGGCTTGCGCTTCGGGCTGCAAGGCACCGGCCCAGTAATCGTCAAAAAAGCGGCCCAGAAGTTTCACTGCCCGCAAATCCTCTCCCGCCAGGTGACACGACAGAATTTGTTTGAAGAAGGCTTCCTCGCGGACCTGCCGGCTCGAACCCGTTTCAATAATTTCGCGGTACCTGGATAAAACCGATTCAAGCTCCGGTTCCGCCTCCCCCAACCGGTTCAGATCCATCAGTTTTAACCGGGAGCGGAAGCCGGCATCAAAGCCCTCCTGCTTTTCATCGATTTCCCAAAGCATCAGCCGGGCCCGGTCTGTCTCACCGGCACGCAGCCGGGCCATGGCCCCCCAATATGCAGCCATTGCCCGGTGATGCGAAAGTCCCTCCGGCAGTGATTCAGCCAGGAGGTAATAGTGCTGGTAGGCCCTGTCATACGCCTGCTTCTGATAGAGGGCCCCGGCCCAGTTAGCCAGGGAGAAGGGGTGTTGCCCAAGCAGGCGCAGATCGCCGGAAGCTTTCGGATACAGCGCGTATGCGGCATCCAGCCGGCCCTGTACATAAAAGGCATCGGCCCTTCGGATGGCATAGGTCGGCGTAAGCCATTTTGCTTCGGGGGCACCTTCGGACTCCAAACGATTCAGGGCCTGCCCGGGCTTGTCAATGACGATCGACAGTTCGGCCTGCAAAAGGCGATACCAGGGCGCCAGCCCTTTTTCCCCCAGGCCCATCGTCTCGTTTTCTCCCAAAAGGCGTGCCGCCTGGTAATGCCGATCGGAGACCGCCATGGCATAAGATTTAAAATACACCTGCCAAGCGCTGACAGAGGGACGGTGCGAATCCGGGTCAATCTGCCCAAGGACCTCTAAGGCGGCCTGGTGTCTATCCTGCCGCAGCAGCGATTCAGCCTGCAGAATCCGGAAGCATGATGCCTGCCGGCCGCCGGCATTACCTGCCAGCAATTCATCCAGACGATCGAAAACCTTCCCCCACATTCCACTGGCTGCCGCGTTTTTTACTTCAGCGGGGAAAAAATGGGCATTCTCCCGAACCACAGGGCCGGGGAAATCCGGCAGGGAAAACTGAAGCGGGATCGAAACAGCTGGCGGCCATTCAAATTGCTCGAAAAAATCAATCCAGTGACCTGAATAATCAGATGCAATCACCCGCTGGGCCACCGCCCCATGCTGAATCGGCTTCAGCCGGCCAAGACGCTTGCCCAGAATAGCCGGCCGCCGGCCCAGATCCTGCTTTTCCCAGAACACATTCACATTAAACCGGGAATACTCCTGATCAATGGTAACATCCACAAATACGGGAAGATCGCTGAAATAGAGATCAATGACGCTCTCGCCCGCAGCCTCCCTTGCTTTAACCTGTACCAGGGGAAAACGGAGCTCGGTCCGGTCGGGTTTCTCAAAAGACTGGGCAAAACCGGTTTGCATCAGCTTAACCCGAACCCGCTGACCTGAGCGGTCCACATCGAATTCAGGAACATGATCAAAGACAAAGGTGACCCGGTTCATGTTATCCCCGCTCATATTGCTCATCCCCAGAAGCCTGGCATTGGCGGCCAGACAAATGGGCTGCAGTATGAACAGGGTTAAAACAAGCAGGGCAATGCCCAGGGTGATTCGTTGCATGGTTTCCTCCTGTACCAACCCTTTTGCAAAACAGGGGCCAACCCCTGGAATTATTTCAAACCTTTTTCCCGAGCGGCACCTTCCCGACGGCGGCTCCCGGCAGTCCGGGCGGAATCGGGATCCCGGCAAATATTGGAAGGGCGTGTTCGTCGGCAACAGCCGCACAGAATACTTGACATTCCACTTCCATGTCAGTAATTTGACATTACATCGAAGTACATGTTTCAGATTTTTTCAATAGTCAGGAATATACGCAAATGCTCAACAACGCGTCCATTCTGGTGGCGGAACCGGGAGAGACAGCGACCAATCCCATGGTCGCACTTTTAAAAACCCAGACTGAAGCCAGTGTCTACCATGCCAAAGATCCGACAGAAGCCCTCGAACGGATCAAAGCAGAGAATAGCATCCAACTGCTTTTCACCGACCTTTTCTTCCCGGAAAAGGCCGGTCTCGAACTTATTCAAAAAGGCATGGGCGCCAACCCCGCGCTCGTCCCCATTGTCATGATGCCCCCGGGCAACCGCCAGTACATTGTTGAATCCCTTCAGGCCGGTGCCTTGTTTTATGTCAATACGCCCCATGACAGCCGGGAAATCCTGGAGATCATCAAAAACGGGCTGGAATACCATAAATTGCTGCGCCTCAGCCTGGAACGGGCCCCCCGGCTTCGCAAAAGTGACGGCTTTTCAGGCATTATCGGCGAATCACAGCCCATGAAAACGCTGTTTCAAACCATTGAACGCGTGGCTGCCAGCGGACACGGCAATGTGCTGCTCAGGGGAGAATCCGGCACAGGCAAGGAACTTGCCGCCCGGGCAATCCATGACCTGACGCCGGAGCGCAGCCACCATAATTTTGTTCCGGTCAATTGCGCGGCCATACCGGACGATCTTCTGGAAAGCGAGTTGTTCGGGTACGAGAAAGGGGCCTTTACCGGTGCAAACCGGACCAAGAAAGGCAGACTCCAGCATGCGGACAAAGGCAGCCTGTTTCTGGATGAAATCGGGGATATGAAACCGGGCCTGCAGGCAAAGCTGCTTCGGGTGCTTCAGGAGCAGGCGTTTGAACCCATTGGCTCGGTCAGGTCCATAGAAATTAATGTGCGCGTCATTGCCGCCACCAACCGCGATTTAAGACAGGCAGTCAGGGACGGGAGTTTCCGGGAAGATCTCTTTTACCGATTGAGCGTAGTTCCCATAACCCTTCCCCCCTTAAGAGAACGGCCGGAGGACATCCCGCAGTTGGTGGAGAAATTTCTGCTCTTGTACAACAGGGGGCGCAAAAGTGTGCCTCTGGGATTTACACCCCAGGCCATCGAGAAGCTTAAACTGCATGACTGGCCCGGAAATGTCCGGGAACTGCAGAACCTGGTGCAGCGGATGTGCATTTTACACAGTGGGGATACGGTGGATGTCGAGGCTTTGCCGCAAAAGTTCAAAAAACTGATCGATTCCGGCGAGATCGACCCGGATGAATCGGAACAGCCCGCTGAACCTCTGGATTTTCATAACATGACCAGTGAATTTGAAAACCGCCTTATCCTCAAAGCCCTCTACAGCACAAACTGGAACAAAAAGGAAGCCGCCCGGCTTTTGAATATGAAACGCACCACGCTTCTGGAAAAAATCAAAAAGCGCAGTCTCGATCAGCAAAGGGTCAATTGAGTCACCCGCATTTGACCTGCAAGGCTAAAGGGTATGGAAAACTCATCGCTTCAAGGATTCAAGGAGTGTTTCCGTAGCCGAACGGTCCTGCGGCGGGGAGAAGTAGAAGCCCTGGCCAAGCCCGCATTTCATCTGTTTGAGTTTTTCCAGCTGGTCGGAGGCTTCAATGCCTTCGGCCATCACCTTGAGATTTAACTTTCGGCATAAATCCAGCATAGAGGCCACGATATTAAAATTGGTCTCATTGACGGTTATGTTGTCGATGAGCAGTTTATCGATTTTAACCAGATCAATGGCGAACTGGTTCAGATATTTCAAGGAGGAATAACCCGTGCCGAAATCATCTATGGAAATGGATATCCCCAAGGCCTTCAAGCTCTTGATGGTTTCTATGGCCCGGACGGTATCCTCTATGAAAACGCTCTCCGTAATTTCAAGGGTCACATGGTCGAGCGACAGCCCGGCGGCTTCGGCAATCCTTTGAATATCCTCGACCAGTCCCTCTTCCGTCATCTGCTTGACCGAGAGATTGATGTTTAAATACAGGTTCCGGGCCTGTGGATGGTAGCAGTCCCGCCACCGGGCAAAGTCATTGAAGGCCAGCTCAAAAACAATGCGGCCCAGGGGGATGATAAGCCCTGTCTCTTCGGCAATGGGAATAAAGCTGCCCGGCGCAATGATGCCCAGTTCCGGGTGTCTCCAGCGAACCAGGGTTTCCAGGCCATAGAGCTGGTCGGTGGCCAGATCCATCAGGGGCTGGTATTGAACGAAAAACTCACCTTTCTGGATGGCCGTCTGCAGCTGATTTTCCAGGTACAGCTTTTTCTCGATCTCCTTTTCTGCGATTTCATGGGAATATACCACCCGGTTGCGCCCCCGCCTTTTGGCTTCGTACATGCTCATGTCCGCCAGGCGTACAACATCGGTCTGCTCAACGCCGTGCGCGCTTCCGATCCACACCCCCATGCTCAGCGTCATCACGATTTCATTGCCACTGATGTCCAGGGGGGCTTGAAAACAATCCAGAACCCGCCTGGTGACAATCTCGCAACTGGCTTTATCGTGGACGTCCTCCAGCAGAATCAGGAACTCATCGCCGCCGAAACGCGCGACCGTATCCACGTCCCGCACACAGTCATTGATCCGGTCGGCGGCTTGAATCAGGAGTTCGTCACCCACGTTATGGCCCAGGGTATCGTTAATGGTCTTAAACCGGTCCAGGTCGATAAAGACCACCGCAAAGTTATAATCACGGTAACGCTTCTTTTTCTTAAGCGCCTGCTTAAGGCGGTCCTGGAAAAGCACCCGGTTCGGCAGATGGGTAAGGGGATCATGGAAGGCCTGGAACTGGAGCTGCCGCTCCACCGCCTTGATGGCGGAGACATCATTTAGCGAAATAATGTATTGATTCGCAATTCCCAGGGAAGAAATTTTTAAAAAAACGCTTTTACGTTCCTGTTCCCGGTTTTCAAATGTGTATTCGGTGGGCTGGTCCTTCGCAGCGTCCTGCTGAGCCGTTTGCAGAAGCCGGGAAAAGCCGGTGCGGCCGTTGCCCCTGATGAAATCGGAAAATTTTTTCCGGTTGATCAGCTCGGGCCGGTCCCAGCCGGAAAAGGCCACAAACTGGCTGTTGGAGTAGGTGATAACGCCTTCGGAATCCGCCACAATGGTTGGATTGCCCGTGTTTTCAAAGGTGTTGCGATAAACGATCTCCGATTTTGACAACTGGATATTTTTATCGGTTAAGGCCTCATTCTTCTGGTCAATCAGCTGGTAGAGCTCAAAATTTTCCAGGGCATAGCAGGTCGATTTGATGATGATGGTGGTCATCTTGTCAACAACGCTCCACTCAATGGGCTTGTCTTCCAGAAAACAGAAAAAGATACCATAAGATTTGGCCGTGGTGGCCAGGGAGTGAATCAGGAGATGATATTTCCGATCATGAGAGCGGGCCGCCAGGGTCCGTTTTTCACGAAATGCAAGGGCGACCACCCCCTTGTCTATCAGATGATCCACCGTTTCCCGGATATAGTGCTCATCTTTCGAGGCATCACAGTGCTCCAGCGCGATATCGTAATGGGTGTCGTCAATGGCATAAAAGGCATAGAAGGAGATGGGCACGATCTGCCGCAGCCCCTGCATGGCCCGTTCAAATATGTCCTTGCGGTTCTTGAACTTGGTCAGGGACGTCTGGTAGTCACCCATAGAGGCGCATAGCTCCAGGGCTTCCATGGCGGTGCGGGTCATTTTCTCCAGTCGCTGGACCTGGGCGGGATCGAACGCTTTATTCAGCGATTCCATAGATAATTTCAAATATGTCTCCAAGCTGGTTGTCGATCTCATTGACCACAGACTGCAGCATCTCCCTGTCCAGGTTAAGGTCCTGGGAGACATTGGGTTCTATCACCGGCACGAAAAATTCCCCGCTGTTGCCGATTTCAATCGCATTGACGATAATATCGGCCAGATTAATGATGGCAGCTTCAAAAAAAGCGTTCTCCTGGGTCGGAAAATGGTGATTCCGGATCATATTCACCAGGCTGCCCGGCAGATTCCATTGAAGGGCCAGTTCAGCGCCGATGACGGAATGATCCGCCCCGAATTCCTCGGCCTCGGCGGTGAAGAGAAATATCTCCTCCTGCCGGACGCGTTGAAAAATTTCATAAAACCGGGCAGGCAGGTTTTGAACCAGGATCAGGCGGCCGATGTCATGGAGCAGGCCGGCCACAAAAAACCGTTCGCCATCCATTCTTTCGGGGTAATAACTCGAGAGAAGACGGGCCGCCGTGCCGCAGGCAATGCTGTGCTCCCAGAAAGAAACCATGTTGATGAGCCTGGAAGGAATTTTTTTAAACAAAGACACGGCTGAGACCCCGCTTACGACAGTCATCAACTGGTTGGTACCGATAAGCGCCAGTGCCCAGGTCAGGGTGTCAACTTTTTGTCTAAGGCTGTAGAAACTGCTGTTAACCAGCTGCAGCACTTTGGCCGAGAGCGTGGTGTCTTTGCTGACGATGCCGGCGATATCATCCAGGGAGGCCTCCGGATTGTTGATGGCGGCAATGGTTTTATAATAAATATCCGGGATGGTCCCCATGCGCAGCGTCTTGTTGATCAAAAGATTCACGCTGACCTTTTTGTTCCGGGGCGCCCCCTTGTTTTCCGCCGCCTCCAGGGCAGGCGGCAAAAGGTCGTTGAATGGTTCGCCGTCCGGCTCCTTTATCAGGCGGCGCGCCTTTTTCGCAACCGCAATACGAAAAAGTTCGTCCACAAAGGGATCGTTCAAGTCGTTGTACTGAAACCGGTAACGCGTGATCTCTTCGGCTTTGCGGCGAATATCAGCCGGGATTTCGGCTTCGCCCGAGGGTGTCTGCTCCGCATCCTCAGCTGCCTTGATGCGGATCTCACCCACCCCCCAGATTTTAAAGACCCGAATCAGTTTCTCGGATATCTCCTGGCCGGCGGGCGCCAGGAGCCGTCCGCCCGGATCCTTGACATCCTGGTTGAGCACCATGCCCGGACTGAGATTATGAATGCTGACTTTGTCCATTTCTTTTAAAACGGTTTCGCCCTCCTGGATTTCAACAATTCATAGCCCTCATTAATCAGCGTCATGGCCTGCTTGTTACCGCCTTTGTCCGGGTGAAACTTTTTGGCCATCAGGCGGCGTTTCCACGCCAGATCGGCCGCTTCGTCAATTACCGAGTCCAAATTGAAGAGGTTGCTGAAGGCGGCTGCTTTTTCCCTGTGTGTCAATTTCTGAATCGCTTCAAAAAAAGTGGGTGAAATATTTTCGACATAGCGGGTAAATCTGCGTTTGCTGATTTCTTCCCGCAAAGAATGGCTGGTTACATAGCGAACCACAAATTCAAGGATATTTCTTTTGTCAAACTGACTGAAACGCCCTAACGCCTCGAACTGATCCATGGTATCCGTGTCCTGAACCCAGAGTATGCAGCACGTCTCGCTGGCCGTACTCCATGTGACCTTAAACGTGTAATTGTCGATCGATATTTCGGTCAGAATTTCATAATACTGAGGATCCATTCCAAGACCTTCCGAGTAAGCGCAAAGCACCGGATGCTGACCCCTGTCATGCTTAAATGGTGATGGTCATCAGCAGGGGAGACTGCTCAGCCTTTTTTGTAACCAAATTAATTATCTTTAGCAGATGTTCATCATCCAGGTCAAACTCATGTTCGATTTTCTGCGCATACCGGGGATAGGCATTGCCGCTGGCACCCATTTTTGCCGCATTTACCAACAGATTGGCCAGGTAGCAGATCTGAACGATCCCCCGGTGTTCCTCCGCTGCATTATGGGGGCTGTGATGCCAGCGGATGACAGCCAGGAGGCGCTCGGAGAGCTTCCATTTCCGGCCGAGCCAGGCCCCGGCCCGGGCATGATCCGTACCCAGGATCCGGTCCTCCGCCCCGGATAAGGCCACCTGGTCTTTCTGGCTCATCTCAAGCGCCTGGATAAAACGGTCATGAAAATACTGCTCGAAGATGATCTTGCCGATATCATGGAGCAGACCCGACAGGTGCAGCTCATCACGGCTCAGTTCAAGCGCGGCGAAACGGGGCAACTCGTTATAGACGCATTCAGCGGCGATACCGGTGCAGATGCAGTGCCGCCAGAACTCGCTTCGGTTGAACACGGCAGTCCGACTCGGCGGAAAGGTTGAGAAAACGGCCGCGGACATGGCAATGTTGCTTACCGCGCGAAAACCCAGCCGGACAATCGCTTGCTTAAGGGATGCGGTTTCTTCGGCGCCCAGGTATAGCGAAGAATTCACAACTTTCATGATCCGGGCCATAATGGCCGGGTCATCGGCGATAATGGCGGCAATCCGGTCCGCGTCCACCTCCGCTTCTCTAAGAGCCCTGCCCAGATTTTCAATCACCACAGGCAGCGTGGGCAGCTTTTCCAGGGCGTCCAGGCGCTGTTGGATGTCAACCGGCAGTGCCATCAAACATTCTCCTGATATTGCGACTGATCTGTCGGGTTGGCCTGAACTTTTTCAATCGCCTTTTCAACGGCAATGCGGACCGCTTCATCATCCACCGGTTCCTGCAGCACAATGGCAAACTTCTGGGTGTAGCGGGCCGGCAACAGGTTGAGCGACAGGGCGTAGATGTCCTGGATGGCCAGAATATCGGGCTCGAAATCGGGGTGTTCCTTTAACAGGGTTTTCATCCGGGCAATGACCCGGCGCTCATTGCGGTTGCGTATCCCCGTAAGATCCACCCCGGCGACCTGGGCTGACTGTTGCATCTTGTTGTCCTGGCTCATTGTTCCTCCCTAACAATTGCTGGCCGTTTTACCAAGCAATTAATCCCCTAGTGCGTTTTTTCATTCACAAACTCGACAATTTTCTGGGATATACGGTTTAAGGGCAGGATGATCTCCGCCGCCCCTAAACCGATGGCCTCCTTTGGCATGCCGAAAACAACGCTGCTGGCCTCATCCTGGGCTATGGTCCGGGCCTGGTTGTTGCGCATCTCCAAAAGACCCGCGGCGCCATCCCTTCCCATGCCCGTTAATATCGCGCCCACGGCATTTCGACCGGCCGCCTGGGCCACCGATTTGAAGAGCACCTCCACGCTGGGCCGATGCCCGCAGACCAGGGGTCCGGATTTGACCTGCACATAAAACCGGGCACCGCTGCGCCGCAGGAGCATATGGTAATTGCCCGGGGCGATAAGCGCGAGACCCGGCATGACGGAATCATTATTTCGGGCTTCCCGGACTTCCATGGCGCACAATTGATTCAGCCGATCGGCCAGCGAAGCGGTAAACTGCTCCGGCATGTGCTGCACAATAACAATGCCCGGTGAATTTCCGGGCATGTGCGTCAAAAGCTCCTGGATCGCCTGGGTGCCGCCGGTGGAGGCGCCGATGGCGATGACGGTCTCCGTCATTTTGGTATGCGTGATATTGACCTGGGGCTGATGGGCATTCGGGCCTTTATGAACACCGGTCTTGCTGATACGGGCCCGGGCCGCAACACGGATCTTCTCAATCAGGGCCTCGGACATGTCATTTACTGAAAGCGCCGAACCCGGCTTGCACATCACATCCACAGCCCCGGAATTCATCGCCTCAACCGCCAGCTCCCCCCCCTTGGGAGTGAGTGAGGAGACAATGATCACCGGCAGGGGATAATGTTTCATCAATTTCTTGAGAAAAGACAAACCGTCCATCCGCGGCATTTCCATATCCAGCAGGACCACGTCCGGACGCAGCTGCACGATTTTGTCCCGGGCCACGTAGGGGTCGGGTGCGGTCGCAACAATCCGGATATCCCCGGCCCGGGCCAGCTCCCGGGATAAAACCTGGCGCACAATGGCGGAATCATCTACTATCAATACGTTTATCATGAGAACCTGTTTTTTTTATTAGGTGTCCAGTATGCGCCACTGTGGCGCCGAGATTCCGGTTTCCTGGACCTTAAACCCGGGGACCTTATACCTGACATCTGATTCGGATCATCGGCGGCCCTAAGGCTGCAGGACCAATCTTGCCAGCAGGGGCGCTTCGTCAATCAAAAAAACATCATAGGCCCCGCCTTCCAGCAAAGCATGCCATTGCTTTTCCGCCCCCCCCCGGATTTTCGGAATGGAGAGATCAAAGACTTCCTCTGTCCCGAATTTTTCCGCCAGAAGATAGCCGCAGGAGACATTCAGGACTTCCTTCAGGGCATTTTCTCCGGCGCCTTCCGGTATGTCCGCACCCTCATCGCCCAGGATATTTTCCGCCAGTTCGTTGCAAAACCCCACCGGAGCAGCAATTTCCATCACACCGGCAACGTCTTTGCTCTTAAATGATATTTCCGCCTGAAGGAAGGGGCCCTGGGCACCGACTTCCTCCTCTTCCGGATCATCTTCCACGAACATAAAGGCGAAATTCTCAAATACGGAAGAAAACACCTGCATCATCAGCGCATGATCATCCTCGGTCATACTGTCCATCCCTTTTTAAGTTCAAGGTTTCGTAAACACGCATGGCGCCTCAGTGCAGCAGATCCCTGACCACCTGGGCGAACTCTTCTGGAACAAAGGGTTTCTGGAGGTACGCCCCAATCCCCATGGCCTTTAAGGACGCGATCCGCTGCCGGTTGCGTTCCGTGGAAATAATCACCACGGGGATCTGCTCCAGCAGATCCTTTTTGGCCATCTCTTCGACCATTGCCACACCGCTCATCTCCGGCATATTGATATCGGCAAAAACGATATCAATCCAGTGCGCGTCAAGCTGCTCCAAGGCCTGTCTGCCGTTTTCCGCGAAGTAGTATTCACTGATATCCAGATCGGCAATGGCGAGCGTCTTGGCCACCATTTTCCGGATAATCATGGAATCATCGACAATTAAAACGTTATACCCCATAAGCCCTACTCGTAAGTTTAAGGTTCCGTCGTTCAGGCCCCAATGGCCTCAGCAGCTCAATCAGGTCAGGATTTTTTCCAACTTCTGCATCCTGTCCAGTGTCTTGCTGGCCGTATACTCGATATGCGATTTTTTCAAACCAACGGCCTTGATCGAGCCGGAAGAGACGTTGTACTGCAGACCGTAAACTCCCGTTCCGATCCCCTGGGTCAGGGAAAGCATATCGGCCAGATGAATCAAATTAATCAGGTCCTGATATTGAGTTGCCTGTTCGGGCTCATGGTGCCACCTGACCCCGGCCTCGATTTCCGGGCTCAACTTCCACTTGGAAAGGACCCTGGCCCCGGCCTGGGCGTGATCGATGCCCAGGATTTCCTTCTCCGCCTGTTCAAAGGAGGTCTGCCGGGCCTCAAGCACCCGGTTGAACTGCAGGTGCTCCTTGTGGATAAAGGGGTCGAGCAACAGCAGGCCCAGATCATGGAGCAAGCCGATGGTAAAGACGGTGTCCACATTTTTCATGTTCAGGAGCTCAGCCAGTTCCTGGGCGGCGACAGCCGTCCAGATGGAGTGACGCAGCAAATCATTGGCCCGCAGCCCGTAGCCCGGAAGGGCGGACACCAGTTTATCCGAGACCGACAGCGAGAGCACCAGTTCAAAAATCCGCTGGGTACCCAGGCGCACCAGGGCGGCCTGAAGGGAGCTGACCGCCTGGGCCGGCCCAAAGTACACGGAATTGGCCAGCTTCAAAACATTGGCGGTAAGTCCCGGATCATACTGGACCAGGTCTTTGATGGTGTTAAAATCCACATCCGGGTCTTTTAGATACCCAAGCAGGTTCTGGCACAGGGGGGGCATCTCCGGGAAGTGATCAATGTGCTGCTCGATTTCATTAAGGTAGGTCATAATGGACCAGCTTGCCTCCTGATTTTATGGTAAACCGACCGGTGCCCAGATCCAGGCTGACCGTCCGGGAACGATTGCCCCCCACTTCCTGCGCATTCATCAGCAGCCCGTTTTTCCAGAGGATCTTTCGAAGCACGGTAAAATTGCGTTCCCCGATTTTAAAAACCCCCTGGTTGTCCAGCACCTGGGACCCGCCGGCCACGTTGACCACGCACCGGGCCTTTCTCAGCCCGTATTCATAGAGTTTGGCCAGCATATACTGCATTCCGGTGTCCACGAACATGAACGGGCGGATTTGGGCTTTCTCCTTGTCCACTTTGGACAATGGCAGCATGCAATGGATCATTCCGCCCAGATGAAGCACCGGATCATAGATCGCCACGCCAATGCAGGAGCCCAGCGAATAGGTAATCAGGGTTTCTGAAGGATTGTCTGAAATCTTCATATCCGCAATATCAACAACGAGCAGCGCCATGGGTTTCCTTGCTTATTGTTTTATATAGACAGAGGGCCGCACGGATTTAAAACCGCTCAACAGCCCGGAGAGGCTCTCAGCATGGCCAACCATCAAGTACCCGCCTGGCTTTAGAAGGCGGTGCATCTCGTCGAGCAGGCGTTGCCTGACAGCATTATCAAAGTATATCATAACATTACGACAAAAAATCACATCCAGGGGACCGCGCATGGGAAAGGGCGGAGCGGACAGATTGAGCCAGGTAAATGTGATCAGGTCTTTGATGTGCTTTTGGACCTGGTAGGTCTTGACCCCTTTTCCCTGAACCGGAGAAAAGTATTTCTGTACCAGCTTTTTGGAAATCTTTTCAAGCTTTTTGACCTCATATTCCCCTTTTCTGGCAATATTTAAGACGGATGTGGAAATATCAGTGGCCAGGATTTTGACATCCCGAAGATCGCTTAAGGTCTCGGCCAGAGTGAGCGCCAGGGTGTAGGGCTCCTCCCCCGTGGAAGCCGCCGCACACCACACCCGAAAGCGATTCTGTCCGGAATCGGCCCATTTCCGGACAAGCGAGGAGAGCATATCAAAATGGTCCGCCTCCCGGTAAAAAAAAGTGACATTGGTGGAAATCGCATCCAGGAGCTGGGAGAGCTCCGCCTGGCTGCGGTCATTCTGGACATATGCATAATAATCGTCAAAATCACTGATCTTTAACAAGCGCATGCGTTTGCCCAGCCGAGCCGAAACCAGGGCCTGCTTGTGCTCGGCCAGGTGAATGCCGGCCTCTTTATAAATGAGTTCGGCAAACTGCCGGAAAGTATGGTCATCCAGGAAGGTGTAGCCGTTCATTTAGAATTCCTTAAAGTCATTGTCATCCAGGGGAATCACGGATTCCGGATTTTCATGCGCGGCCGCATGATTGCCCGCCTGCTGTTTCCGAATGCCTTGTCCCGTTGTTCCCCCCTGCTGTGGGGGGTTCCCGCCTGTCTGCCCACCTGTCTGCCGAAAACGTGCCGGAACCTGCCGGTTACCGCCATTGGCGCTTTGAGCGGACTTTGCGCTCGTTTGCCGGGATTGGGAGCTGCCTTGCCGGTCGGCATTGCCGTTTCTCCCGTTCGCACCGTAAATCAACCGGCCCAGCCGTCTCACGATATCTTCCAGTTCACCGGCCTGCGCGGTCAACTCCTCCGCGGCCGCAGCGGTTTCCTCGGAATTGGAGGCGTTCTGCTGCACCACCTTGTCCATCTCGGAAACCCCGGCATTGACCTGGTCAATGCCCTGGGACTGCTCCTTTGAGGCCGAGGCCACCTCACCGGTCATGGCCATTACCTTCTGGGCGATCTCGCTGTTGGCCTTCAGGGCTTCCTCGATTTCCTTGTACACGGCCGAGGTCTCATGGATCTTGCCCCGGGAATTTTCTATGAGCTCCTGGGTATTTTTGGCCGCTTCCGCGCTGCGGCCGGCCAGGTTGCGCACCTCTTCGGCAACCACGGCAAAACCCTTTCCCGCTTCTCCGGCGCGGGCGGCTTCAACAGCCGCGTTCAGGGCCAGCAGGTTGGTCTGGAAGGCGATGTCATCTATGGTCTTGATGATCTTGGCGCTCTCTTCGCTTAACTTCACGTTCTCCTGCAGGTTCTGCTCCATGACCGTCATCTTCTCATCAATTTTCTGAAAACTGGGCGCCGCCTGATTGCGCATCATGTTGTCAATGGACTGGCTGTTTTCCATGTTCATCTTGGTCTGCGAAGCGATCTCTTCAAGTGAGGCGGATGTTTCCTCAAGACTTGAGGCCTGTTCGCTGGCACCTGCAGCCAGCGACTGGCTGGACGAGGACACCTGGGACGAGGCCGAGGCCACCTGCTCGGAATTCCTGTTCAACCCGCCCACCATGTGCTGGAGGGCCTTTGAAATGGATCCCACAACCAAGAAAATGATCACCAGGGCCAGGGCGCTCACCGCGCCGGCCAACCCCAGGTTGATGTAGCCCAGCCGCCGGACCGGCGCCATGAGTTCCTCCTGGCTGGCCGCCGCGGCTATGGTCCATCCCGTGGATGCCTCCTTCTGGAAGCTGACAATTTTTTCCACCCCTTTATAACTGTAGTTCAACAGCCCTTCGCCTTTGGCAAGCATCTGCTTGCCGAAATCGAAATCGCGCATGTTGGTCTGAAGGATCTGCTTGCCGTCCGGATGGGCCAACACCCGCCCCTGCCCGTCATAGATATAGGCGTAGCCCTCCTCCCCGATCTTGATGCGCTCAATGAATTGGGAGCTGAAGGAATCGATCAGAACCGTGGCCAGCAAGACGCCCTGGGTCTCGCCCTGCTGCTCAATCGGTCCGGAAACCACAAATACCGGCTTGCCGGTGGCGCGGCTCTTGATAGCTTCTGAGACAGCGGGCTCGCCCTGCATGGATCGGCGGAAATAATCCCGGTCGCTGATATTGATTGCGGCTTTATCCGCGCCGCCGCCCCCACCCGCCTGATCCGAGGAGGCGATTATGTCGCCGGCTTCATCGGCCACGAAAATGTTGCCGTAATAGGTATAGGCGCCCTGCAGATTGGCCATTTCGGCAACCCCTGCCTTTTTGGCGGAATCGCCCATCAAGCCCCTGCCGTTTAGCTGAAGCAGCTTTTTGTATACATCCTGACCGCTCCAGGTGGCGATATCCAACTGGCGGTCGCTGATCCAGGAGCCCAGAAACCTTACGGTGGACTCTGTAATCTGCACCAACTGATTGTCCAGTTCCGTTTCCAGCGCATTTTTGGATTGAAAATACGAGACAACCGTTGAAATGCCCATACCCAGGATGATCAGGCCCAGGATGGGGATCAATATCTTGTTTTTCAGGCTAAGCTTCATTCGGAAACTCCTTTTTAATCTACCCGACGCTCCTGGCCAGGGCTGCCATTTCCCCTTCAGACATGATTTTGTCGATGTCCAAAAGGATTTTTACCGCGTTTTCCGCCTTGGCCATGCCCAGGATAAACGAGGTTTCCACCTGCGTGCCGAAACCCGGGGCCGGCTCAATTTCTTCCGCCGCTATCTCAAGGACCTCCGAGACTTCATCTACCACAATGCCCATGGTCACAGAGGTTTCTTCTTTGCTGACCTGGACCACGATAATGCACGTTTTACGGGAGACTTCAGCGGTCTCCATGTTAAAGCGCAGCCGCAGATCAATTACGGGAATCACCTTTCCCCGCAAATTGATCACACCCTTGACATACTCGGGGGTGCGGGGTATCCGCGTGATCGTCTGCATGCCGATAATCTCCTGGACTTTCAGAATTTCCAGGCCATAGGACTCATCTCCCAACTGAAAAGTCAGGTACTTGCCGGCCAGCTGGGCCAGGCTCTCCTGGGATTCACTGATTTTCTGTGCTGTTTCAGCCATTGCTTGCTCCTTTGTGTCTTATAATCTTATTAAACGGCCCTGGGCGCCGCACCTGGCTACGCCGTGGCCATTTTTACCAGTCCATTGACATCAATGATCAACCCCGGGGTGCCGTCCGGCATGATGCTGGCGCCGGCAATCCCGTCCACTTCCTTCAAACCCGCCCCCAGGTTCTTGATCACCGTCTGATTCTGGCCGAGCAGTTCATCAACCATCAGGGCGATCTGGCGGCCGGCGTCCTCGATAACGACCACCAGGGCCCGGGTCGGGTCTGCCTGGGCCTCAGCAATGTTAAAAAGCCGGCCCAGACGGAACATGGGCAGCAGGCGGTTTCTGAAGGGAACCGTCTCGCCCCTGCCGGAAACTGTTGTGAGCATCTCCTTTGTGGGCTGAAAGGACTCGATAATCGATAAAAGCGGCAGAATGTAGCGCTCCGGGCCAACGCGCACGATCATACCGTCAATGATGGCCATGGTCAGCGGCAGGACCAGGGTAAAGGTGGAGCCTTTGCCCTTCTCCGAGGCAATGCGCACATTGCCCCGCATGCTCTCGATATTGCTCTTGACCACATCCATGCCCACGCCCCGGCCCGAAACGTCCGTGATCTGCTTGGCGGTTGAGAAACCCGGCTCAAAAATCAGCACAAAAATATCCTCATCGCTCATATTGTCCGTGCTGCTTACAAGCCCGCGCTCTATGGCCTTCTCTGCGATCACGTCCCGGTCCAGTCCTCTGCCGTCATCGCGGATGTCAATATGAATATTGCCGCCCTGGTGATAGGCTTTTAATACAATGGTTCCGGTGGGGGTTTTTCCAGCTGCCCGCCGGTCTTCGGCTCTCGGCTCGATGCCGTGGTCCACGGCGTTTCGGACCATGTGCACCAGGGGATCCCCCAGTTTCTCCACCATGCCCTTGTCCAGTTCGGTTTCCCGGCCCTCCATGGCCAGCTCGATCTTTTTACCGGATTTTTTGGCCAGGTCCCGGACCAGGCGCCCCATTTTCCGGAACGTATTGTCAATGGGAATCAGGCGCATGGACATGCCCATATCCTGGAGGCTTCGGGTGATCTTGGTGAGCTGCCCCAGGTTTCTTTCCAAGTCCCGGGATTCGCCCTTTCGCAGCGCCGCCTCCTGGCTGACAATGGACTCGACGATGACCAGCTCCCCAATGGTCTCGAGCAAAAGATCAATGCGGTCCGCATCGATTTTCATGGTCTGCTTCACCATTTTGCCGGCCTGCGCCTGGGCGCCGTTTCCGTTGCCCGCCGTCCGCATCGGCTCCGGGTCGCCGTCGGGGGGCGTCTGCATCAGCGCCTCCTGGCCGGGTTCCGCCGCAGCCGCTGTTTTCTTCGCAGCAGGGGGTGCCTTTGGCGCGCCCTGGCCGGCGATAGCGCTTTTTAGCTGCTCGAAAACAGCCGGCATTTCCGGATCCGGAACCAGCATAGCGCCGGATGCCAGGGCCGTCTCCAACTCCCTGGTCATATTTTTGAGAAGATCCAGGGCGTTGAACGTGGCGTCAACAACCAGGCCCTCAAAATCAAGTCGTTTTTTACGCACCTCATCCAACAGGTTTTCAGCCTTGTGGGCCAGTTCCGAAATGGGCGTGAGGCCAAGAAACGACGTGGTGCCCTTGATCGTGTGAAACGCCCGGAAAATACAGGCAATGGCCTCCTCATTGTCCGGGTCGTTTTCCAGGATAAGCAGGTTTTCATCGGATATTTCAAAGTGCTCATTGGCCTCGGAAATAAAATCCGCCGTTATTTCCGGATCTTCAATTGCAACCGGGGTCAAAAGGGCGGCATGCGCCGCATCCCTGGATGCCGCCGCCGCATCTGCGTCCTGTCGTGGCGGAGCCTCCCCCCCGGAGTCCTCAGGCGCCTGGAGAGCCGCATCCGGCTCTGCTTCGCTCGCCGGCTCGGCAGGGGCATCCGCTCCGCAGGTTTCCGTCGCAGCAAAAGTCTGCACGGTTTGCGGGGCCTCCTTTAAGGCCGCCACCAGGCTGTCCGCCGGGGGAGGCGCCACGTCATTGCGGATAGCCGCCACCGTCTGCTCAAACCAGTCCTTGAATTCCAGAAGCAGGTCCGCCTGCAGGTTGTCCTCCGCCGCCTGGATGTAATCCTCCACCTGATGACAGACCGTTTCAATATAGTTTAGCCCGAGCACTCCTGCCTCGCCCTTGGCGGTGTGCAGCAGCCGCTTGAGCTCCTTGAGGCCCTGGGACGCCGGTTCCTGTTCATAGGCCAGCACCAGGGCTTCAATCTCTGAAATCACTGCCTCCTGCTGGGCCAGGTATTCGCTTAAAATCTCCTGGTCCACCGCCGAGGCCAGCTCGCCGGCGCCATTGGCATCCGGGGCTTCATCCGGGGGGGCAGCGGCGTCAAGCCCGAAAGACGGCGGGAACTCAAGGGATTCTTCGGCAACCGCTTTTGCGGCCAGTTCCTGGATGGCGGATATGGTCTGTTCCACGGCCTCATAATCGCTGCCCGACAGCCCCTGCCCGCTCCGGGCGCTTTCCCCCACGATACGGCCCGCCATGCGGGCGGCTTCAGAGCATTTCGGGAAATGTTCGTCGAGCTCCGCCGCAATCTGCGAAAAATCGCCGCAAAGGGTCTCCAGGTATTCCCCATCCGAGAGATCCGCCATGATAAGCGCTTCCGCGGTCTTTTCAATGATGCCCCTGACTGCATGCCTTGCTGCTTCCATCTGGCTCATAGGTATTGCCCACTCTCACTGTTTTGACTGTTAATCGCCAACTTTCCCTTAGCCCTTAGCCCTCGGCCCTAAAGGTACTTCCGATACTTCCTCCGAACCATCTCACTTCCCGCCGGCGTGATCAAAATATCCGTAGCCCCATACTTTCTCGCCTTCAGCACCATGCTTTCCGTCCACTGAGGCCCCGCCACGATCAGCGGGCACTCCTGTTTCATTGCCGCCCGGACCTTGATGGCCTTGGCCAGGCCCTGGTCATTGACCTGGTTGATCAGCAAAAAAACGCAACTGGGCTCCGCCTGGGCGAGGGCCTGCTTGAAATCTTCCTCGAGGGAAAGCCGGTTGAGCTGGACATCTGCTTCCGTGACCGATTGCGCCACAATGTCAAACTCCGCCGTATCCTCCCCGATAATGGAAATGACCCGTCCCTGGGAGGCTTGCGGTGCGGCACCGGCGGTGTCAGATTTTTGTCCCAAGCCCGGCTTTTGACTCCGATCCGCTGCAAGCCCTTTTTCCAATGGCTTTTCTGCCGCCTTGGCCGCTTCAGCCATTGGTTGGGAGGCAACCGGCGCAGCCAGCCCCAGTAAATCTAAAGGAAAAAGCAGTTCCAGGGGGCCGTAGGTTTTCTCCCCCATCCGGACCCGAAACGATAGCTGGTAGTAGGCCTCGCTGTTGAAAGGCGCATCCCCGGCCGGGTCCACCTGGGCGGCCACCAGGGTCTCCACCGTATCCTTCTTTAATTTCAGATTAAACGGGGCGGCGCTTTTAAACTGCTGGGAATAACACCCGACCAGAATATTGGCGACCTCACCGAACGCGTCGGCCACATCCCCCTCGAATTTTCCCTGTTTAACGGTCTGGGTAATGGATTCGGCCGGCATCATCAGCAGCACGGCGGCAAAATAAATGGCATCTTTCAAGGGAAGCAGCAAAAAGGCGTCGCCGGACCTGTCGCCGGATGCCCGGATCCGGGTTAACACCTGCTTGCCCTTGGTCCTGGCCAGCAGATCCTGCTTTTTCCGGTACTCGGTCTGCGGCTCGGTAAACTCAACTTCGTCGCCCAACAGGGCTTCCAGCTCTTCCTGGGCCGAATCAAGGCCTCCCAAAAGAATCTCGTCCACCCTGGCCTGGTCCAGAAAGCCCTCCTGCGGCGCCGGTGCCTCTGCTTCGGCCGCGGCGGCCGGCTGGTCCTTGTCCGGCGAAATACCGCTCTTTCCTGCACTGGCTTCTGCCGGAGGCGGCGCTGCTGCCGCAGCCGGGGCGGACGGGGTCTCCTGCTCCGGGGCTGCTTCCGCAGGCGCTGCTTCCGCCGTGGCTTCACCGCTAGCCCCCGCTTCCGCCGCAATCAGGCTGTGGGGCAGAAAGTATTGAAAAACCCCAAGATTTTTGTCATTTAAGACCAGCTCGCCTGAAAAAGCGGACAACTGGCCTTCCGGAAGGGGCAGGTCGCTTGTTTTGGCGGCAAAAACCGCCACCTCTCCCTTGACAAAATGAAGATCCTTCCGGGCAAACGCATCGTGGCAGGTGGCGTTAAGCACACCAGAGAGGATATTGGCGATCTCGGAGAACGCGTCCAGAACCTCCCCCTCGATCTTTCCCTGCTTTTTGCAGGCCGTGATTTCATCGGCCGGCAGCATGATGAGCCGGCCGGCCAGCTCAATGGCCAGATCCAGGCCAAACAGAAGCTGCACCGGCTGCCCCCCGCCGCCCTTCAGGTCAAAGCCGGCCAACCCGAACTTGTGCTTCGGCGGCGCAAAAACCTCGGCAGCAGCACCGAAACTGCTGGCCTGCTTTTGCAGGCTCAGGGTTTCGCCGATCAGATCGCCCACTTCCTGGACGCTTCTTTCCAGCAAATCCGGGTATATGTCGTCAAACGAAGCCATTAACGCCCTTGCTCATCTTCTTCATCAATTTGGTATTCCCCGGTTCCGGCGCTCGTCCGTCACGCCTGTTTCTTCAACTCCAGGCACACCAGAAAATCACCGTGGGAGACCGTAAACGGTACGATCATCCAGTCCGCCTTGTTGATTACGGTCAGCGTGTACTCCTCCCCGTAGACCACCGAGGGCAGCGACAGCTCCACTTTTTCCCCGTTATCGGCAATAAACGGCTTCAGGGAACCTGCCAGCATGTTGGCCAGCTCCCCCATGGCATCCTGCACGTCCTCGTTGATTTCATCCACTTCCATGCCCAGAAAATCACCGGTCAGCCCCCTGGCCACCGGATCCGGCGTATGGATGGCCAGATTGCCCTGCTTGAACCCCGCAAAGCCCACCATGGCGGTAAGCGAGCACGTAAATCGGGAGACATGCTCGGTAAGCGGCTCTCCCGGTGTGACGTCCACCATTACCATGGTTTCAAATATCTCCCGGGTAACCTCGACAATTTTTTCCTGAAAATCCATGTACTCCCTCCTTAGGTGGGATTAAAGCAAGGGACCGAGCACATCGTTGACCTGGTCCGGGGTAAAGGGTTTTTTGACGCAGCCGGAGGCGCCAAGGTTCATCGATTCCGCGACCATGTCCTCAGAGCCGCCCTCGGTGGTGACCATAACCACCGGGATGTCCTTTATGGAAGGGTCATTGGCCTTATTCTTTAAAAATTCGAGACCGTCCATGGTGGGCATGTTAATGTCCGATAAAATAATATCCGGCTTTTCGCCGGCCAGAATATCCAGGGCCGCCTGACCGTCACCGGCCTCCAGAATGGTGTCAAATTCCAGACCCGCCTGGCGCAGGGAGCGGTTCACGATTTTGCGCATGGTGGTGGAATCATCAATAATTAAGACTGCTTTTGGCATTTGTTCTCTCCTTGCTGATGATTTTTTGTGTGTCTGCTAATAAATCTTTTCATTTGCTTACAAAAAGGATGCAAAATAAAGGCCAAGTATGCGTCCTGCCCAAAACAGAGTTCAAGCCCGCCTTTTTGGCGAGGCCTTCATTTATGATGGACTCGTAAAAAGTCTGATTTTAGATGGCGCCGTAAAAAGTTCAAGATCAAGGCTTGCGCAATTTCGAAGAATGCAGCGGTCTT